>Ga0209520_10000167_pt1 | contig 34737 bp, 47 predicted proteins | sample Rifsed16ft1_FD_184009 | JGI IMG/M metagenome (GOLD analysis project Ga0209520, IMG submission 184009) | Soil microbial communities from Rifle, Colorado, USA - sediment 16ft 1 (version 2) | ecosystem: Environmental > Terrestrial > Deep subsurface > Rock core/Sediment | place: Rifle, Colorado...
GCGTCCTTGTTCTCAAGGATCGACCGGGCCTGCGCGTAGAGCGCCTTGCTGCGCTCTACCTTTTCCTTCAGATCCATCGTACCCTCCCAGCGACGTTCAGTCGCGTAAGTGTGACCTACTCCTCGAGCAGGTCCAACTCCGCGGCCCCTACCTCTGCCAAGTGCAGCAGGTCCTCGTCGGTGGGTGGCTTGTCGCCGGCCCGGCCGGCCCCGGACTTCGGGGGTGCGGTCTTCGTCCTTTTCATTATATCACGCTTCGTGTCGTCCATCTCGGTTTCGGCGTCCTGGTGCTCGTCCGTCATGCCCATATCCACGCCCGCGTCCGCGAGCGCTTCGTGCAGGGCTGACATGGCCGCCATGATCCGGTCCACGTTCCGTTGGGCCAGCACGCGCCCCGCCTTCAGCGCCTTGTGCTCGGTCAGCTCGTGCAGGCCGAGGAACTCGACGATGTCGGCGATGTCCAGGTCCGGCCGCGTGTCGGACACCGGTTCAACGACCTTGGTTTCGCCCTTCGGCGTGAACGCCATCGTCCCGTACTCGCCCATCGCCGTGTCGGGCTGGGTCTCGGCCGGGAGAGGCTGGAACTCGTACGTCCCCTCCACCCACTGGTCGCGGGGTGCGAACGTCACCAGTCCGTCCTGCTGGGTGAACGGCACCTTGTAGCACACTGGACCGAACTCGACGATGCAGAAGCCGAGGTCGAGGTAGGTCGCCCGGACCCACGGAGCGTACTGCGGCTGCACCGCCGTTGGGTCTCCAAAGACCGCCGTGAACTCGGCCTGAACATCGTTGGCCACCTCTTCGATGGACTCGTTCTTCGTTTCGGTGTCCACGTGCACCGCCGCCAACTTGTCCACGTTCGCGTGGAGTGCCGCGATCTGGGCGTTGGCATCCTCCTCGGTGTCGTGCGTTCCGAGAGCCTCACCCGTGCGGTTCCCGTCGGCGTCCACCTTGTACACGCCCCACTTGTCGCCAACCTTGAACACGTCCCAAGGCTTGGCTTCGTGGTCGGACTTCGTACCCAGCACGGCCGTCTCGGTGTTCATGCCCCACAGCACGGGGGACACCTCCCACAGCCGTACCGTCTTCAGGTTGCGGGCCGTAACCGTGTGGCCGTTCTTGTCCTTGACCTTGGAGTAGTCCACGTCGAGGGCATCGTACGTGTACGACCACTCGTCGATGCCGCCCTCCCGGATGCGAACGAAGGCGCCCTTGCCCTCCGGCGTATCGAGGAAGAACTGGATGGACCCCATGAGCCCGCCGGTCGCCTCTGGGCTCTTGGCCCGAACCGCCTCGGGCAGTCCGGCGCGATCCACCTCCCAAAGTTTGACTGGCTTGCCCAGGACGCGCATGATGCTGTCCTGGAGGTGATTGTCGCAAACACGGATCTTCCCGGCCCGCTCGCTAATCGTCTTGACAAAGGAACCGGGGTGAGAGATGTCGCTCCCCTCGTCGAGGATCCCGAACACCGTGATGAGGCCGTCAACGATGCCTTGATCCTCGTCGATCCGTACCTTGGTAAACTGTACAGATTTTGTCTCGTGCTTCATGTTGCCCTCCGGCCAATCAATTGTATCACTATTCGGTCGCCTCGCCGGGCAGGACCGGCAGGACCGTGCACCGACAGTTGATCGAGTTTCCTGGACTGCCCGCAGGATCGCCCGGATAGTCCATCTCCTCGTCGTCCACGATGAATGGCTCGTCGATCGCAACCACCTGGCCGTTGGCCTCCCAGTGCGCCTCCCGCACGCGTTCGTCGGGGGTGGCCAGCCACTCCTTCTGTTCGACGCCCCACTCGGACATCTGCTCCGTGGCGCCAAAGTTCTCCGCCCGCATCGTCTCCGTCCGGGCGATCGCCTCCGCCCGGTAGGGCACCATGCGGTCCTCGAACCAGGCCAGGTCCTCCGGCTCCACGTCTCCGTACGCCATCTGTCGGAAGACCTCCTCGAGGTGACCTGCCATCGCATCAATGGACCAGCCTTCGTCCACCCCCATGGCGATGACCTCCTCGACAAGGTCCGCCGTGGTGCCGTTGACGGGACTGGCGAACTCCAGGGCGTACTCCGTAAACCACTCCTGCGCCCCGATGTTCGGCACGTCGAACTGAAAACCGAACTCGTCCCGCATGGTGTTGACGCCGTCCGTCATCACCCCCTCCAGCACAGGCAGGAACTGTTCCCGCCAGTTGGCGCCGGCCTGGGTGCGGAGGTAGTCCCGCGTCGCCTCGCTGTACTTCCGCCAATCGATACTCTGCTTGTTCCGCAGGGCGGACTTGTGTGCCTCCCCGAGCAGAACCAGCAGTTCCCGCTTGTCTATTTCAAGTGCGGTGCGGGTCGCCGCCAGGGCGTCGGACTCGTACTGCCGGGCGATGCGATCGACCTTCTTCCAGTACAGGAGCTTAGCGTCAGAGAAAACATGGACTTCGGTACGTTTGGGCCCGCCCTCGTCGCGCTCCTGGTCCTCGGAGTACTTGCGCCCCCGGGGAGCGAACCCCGGGAGGAAACGCTTGGCGGCATGACGACGCTTCGCAAAGATGGGCATGTCTCAGCGCTCCTTGGGCACATTCATAGGATATCCATCGCTACGAGGAGTTCGGCCTCTTCCTCGTCCGTCTCTACGACAGCCGGCTGCTTTACCACCTTCACCGGGGGCTCGGCGTAGTACGGGTAACGCCCGGTATGCTTCTTCTTCACAACCCCGGTCCCACCGGTTGCAGACTGCGTGTCAATCGCGCTGGCCACTTCCGTGATGCTGACTTCATAGATGGTTCCACCACCCCCAGGTGTGATGGTCGCATCCTGTGTGTCGGCTGCCGCCGCCGCCTCCCCAACCGAAACCAATGTGATCAGCGCCCAGTCCTGGACATCCAGCGCCACCCCCGCTTCGATGACGGCCGCCTCTTGCGTCAGCACGGCGCTCTGGGTCTCGGCCGCAGCACCAGCCTCAGCGATGGCGGCTTCCTGGCTGACGGTCGCGCTGGGCGCGTCCGATGCCGCCTCCACCTCGACTATCGCCGCCTCTTGGGTCAAGGTCGCGCTGGGCGTATCGGCCGCCGCACCAGCCTCGGAAACGTCACCGACCTGAATCAGCAGGGCAATCGGCGCATCGGTCGCGGAGACGGCCTCGCTAACGCCGTCCTCGAACAAGAGGCTGGCTGATTGCGCGTCCGCCGCCGCCGCGGGCTCCGCAACGTCGGCTAGAGTAGTCAGAAGCGCGGTCGGGCTATCCGCTGCTGCCCCTGCCTCGGCCACCGCCGCCGAATAAATCGACCCCGCGGCATCCTGCGAGTCCGCAGCCGCCCCCGCCTCGGTTACGCCTGCCAGCGTAGTCAACACGGCGGACGGTGCATCGGCGGCGCTGGCAGCTTCCGTTACGTCGGCATCAATCCCCGAGGTATATTCGATGTGGAGCTTGGCGGCAAGAGCGGTGTTGTAGTCATAAGTTCTGATGGCGAGGTCTCTTGTCGAGCTTGCAGTATGTTGTTCATAGATCATCACCATCGCGTTTCCGGTCGCCCATGAACCTTGGTCAATCAGCTCCTGGACAATCGCGGATAAATCAGCGCCGTTCGTTGGGTCTCCAGCGGCGGCACCCCATTCGTAGGCAACATCAGTACCAGATGCAAACAGATTGGTCGAATTCCACTGAACGGTAGCAGTCGTTCGATTACGAGCGTTGATGTCGTTGGCACTCGCTGTGAAGGTTCCTGGATTGGGGGCGAGTTCACCCCGAATTTGATGCTGGGGTTCGTCAAGGGTGTCATCCACGATCGTGACTTCGACCGTCGCTAAGTCAATGGTCTCCGTCCCATCTAGTGCTATCGTTGTCCAGCGGAGCCCGACGTGCTCTGTTGTGGCGTCAACCAATTGGTTTTGGCTGGTCAAGAACATGCCGTCGTTTGTAGCCTGAAACGCGTCGTCGCTGTTTGCCCCCACCTGCTCATCAATCGTCGTATCAATCTCAATCGGATAGTCTGCGGCCTGGAGCCAGGCAATCGGGATGCGGTGTTCCACGAACAGATTGGGACCAGTCCTGCGCAGCCTGAATGTCCCTAGCAACTCATCCGGGTCCTGATCCTCAACCGGAGCACCATTAGAGCGGGGAAGGTTGAACGTCCATAGGACTTCGCCCGTCGTGCTGTGACGGAACTCGATGTAGCCCTGGGTGTTGACCGGATTGTTGACCACCCGATTCCACAAGACGCCGTTCACAAAGATGTCTATATTGTTTGAGACCTGGAAGATGAACTGCAAGCGGGCGACAGGATTTCCGCCAGCAACGATCTGCGCCGTGGGGGGCGGCCATCTGGAGGCCTGATCCACGACAAGGCGCTTATCCAGCCTAGCAGTCTGTGTCTGCCAGCGGATGTCGAAGCCTGTCCCAAATGCGCCCGACCAGAACAGGACATCCTCGCCCTGAACGACCGCGTTCGCCGACTGCGGGTTAGCAATAGCCTGAATCTGATCTAAGTCGTTCGTGTACTGGAGTTGCTGGGGCTGGAAGGCGACGCTCTCGCCGGTGCCCGGATGGACGTACTTGACGATCTGGCCGGAGGAGAAGTTGGCCAGAGCGAAGGCGTTGTAGCCAGCCTGCACCATCTCGAAGTTCCACGGTGCAGTGCCTGGTTGCCAGGCGCTGTTGATCTCCTGATCCTCGGCCGGCCCGTAGTGCATCGGGCCGATACCAAGGTCAAGCATGAACTTGCTGGGAATCGTGGGGTGCTGGTGCTTGATGGAGTTGCGGCGACGCGCAACAACCGTGGCACCAGGCCACAGTTGCTGCGCCCTCTCGCGAGCCTCCCTAGCGGGATGGGCCATGCCGCGGGCCGCTTACAGCGCGCAGCTGTAGCTGACGTTCAGCGTGTCCGTATTGACCACTACCTTGTCCCCGCCCGTGAACAGCCCGGCCGAGAACAACGTGCCGCTGGTGTTGTCAATGGTCGAAACGGCCCCCGTCCCGTACACCAGAAAAGCGCCCTTGACCGTCCCGGAGCCTGTAATAGCGAAGGACAGCGCGGCGCTGAGCGCCTTGCTTCCGCCGGAGGCTGCATTCCAGGCAGCGGTCTTACGCGGTGCGGTGTAGGTTGGTGCGTTGGCGTTACCTGCCTCGGTCCAGCCGCCGTGCGAGGACATCGTATCGCCGGCCACCGGTCCGGTGGTGTAGCTCACTGAGCTGATGAGCCCCAGGAAGGGACCGACGATGGCCACCGAGGTCTGCAGGTCGTTGTCGAGCATGTGGTTCTTGCCGACGGTCGTCACCACGTTCTTGATGGTGTCTCGCCACTTGACTTCCCCGTCGGCTCCGACGCACTCCACCGTGAACACGCCGTGGATGCCCGCTTTCTCCGTCACCGCCGCCGCTCGACTTATCCAGGCGTCCACTCGCACCTCTGCCTCCAGCTTGTCACCCATTGTGTCCATGTTCCTTTTGTTCCTTTCTCTCACTCCTCGTGGGAGTAGACTGAAACTTCCTCGGATCCGATTACGCGTTTGTCCTTGTCGCGGGTAAGTTTGGTCGTTGACCGACTGCCTGTCACCTTCGGCACGATCACCGTTACCTCCGCTGGGGGCACGATGATCGGTTGCGGTGCTTGCGGCGCGACGAGGGCCTCCATCTTGAGGCCCATCGCCTCAATGGCCTTGACCTGCTTGTCCAGAGCACCGACGATCAGTTCCGCATTCTTGGACTCCACCGCTGCGCGCAGTGCCTTGGACTGCTGGGCCAGGACCAGCCGGTTCTCCGCCAGCTCGGTACCCATGCGTTCCCCCAGGGCCAAGATCTGCTCGGACAACCTAAGTACCTGCTCGGGCTGCGCCCTCATCTCGATGATAAGCTCAGTGAGTACCTTGCTCTGCTGTAGCGCAGCCTCAGCCTGTTCCTCCATGGCCTTGGTATTCACGACTACCGTTAGGTTCATATCGTCACTCTCTCCATGGTTCTTCTCGGCGGCATCGGCCGCGGCTCCATGACTCTTCTCGGCCGCATCGGCCACGGCCTCTGGCGCCCCAGTATTGGTGTCCCCAGACGTGTCCGGCTGTTCAGAAGGCTTGGGCTCCGGGATCGGGGACGCTTGATCTGGCGGTGTCGCCGGCGGCGCGGGTTCCGGCTCCGGAGCGTTCGGATCGTAGACCGCCTGGAGGGCGCCGCTCATGTACACGACGTCGCCGTCCGCCATGTCGCCGAGCTCCAACTCCAGGAGCTGCGCGGCCTGGTTCTTGGTGATCCCCGTGGCCACCGCCTGGGCGAAGGCGCCGATCAGCGCCGGCGTGCTGGCCTGGAGCGCCTTCACGCCCGACAGGTCGAAGCGCCCGAACGTCCTGCCGTCGTCGGCCTGGAGGAAGTAGGCCAGCTCGTCCTCGACGAGGGAGAGCTCCGGGACGAACGTGTCCTCCCAGAACTGCTTGCGCGCCTCCTCGAAGTTGGAATACGACGATCGCATCAGGCCGATGCGCGTTCCGACGAGAATACCCGGCACGCCCAGCGGCCCGAGAATCCGGCTCTCGTTGCGCTCGTCGATCGGCTCGAACCCAAGTTGAGAAAACGTCGGCGTGATGGCCTCAAAGTCGCCCTCGTTGTCCAGTACCCCGATCTCGGCCCAGTTCTCGAAGGAGCCGTACTGCTCCATCCACCGCTCCTTGATGGTGGCGACGGTGGGATCGTCCAACGGCTGCTTGAACTTGAGCAGGCCCATCGGCGCGGTGCCCTTGTCGAAGAAGATCTTCAGGAACTTAGTGATCGAGTTGTCCACGTCCGCCGAAGACGCCAGGGGCGAGAGCGGCGACAGACCGTATCCCAACCCCTCCATCGGATCGCCGGGGTTCGGCAGCTTGACGTGCGCCAAGTCCTGGGGTAGGATCGGAGTGCCATCCCTGAACGCCTTCCCCTCCGGTACGTACAGGTAACCGAGCAGGTCCTTCTTGTTGTCGGGGCTCGGTACGATGAACACCCGATCGGGTCGCAGGCACCACATCGCCGCGGGCACCGCCCTTGCGCTGGTCCGCTCGAACCATACGTACGCGTTGCCCGCGACGTTCAGTGACGTGACGATCGAGCCGACGACCTGCCGGGTCGACTGGTAGTCGTTCGGCCGCATGATGAGCTGGGCGAGAGGATGCGAGGGCCTGACGGCGTCGGGGTTCTCGGGATCCCCCTTGTAGGCCCGCAGGACCGCGGCGTACGACGCCCTGACCTTGTAGTTGATCGCCGAATAGATCAAACTGTTGAAGTTGAATCCCTCGTTGACGTAGGCCTGGTAATCGATCAACTGCCACTGCGGGTTGCCCGTGGTCCAGCTAGGCCACATGAGCATCGGGCCCTTCTTCTTCCCACCAGATTGCCACGGCCTGCCGGGCAGGCCGTTCCCGAAGACCTTTAGCGCGATACGGGCCCGCGCCACGATGCCTGGTCTGGTGTCACCCATGGTGTTCCCGCCTCCGAAATGTGTACTTGGACCCCAGGGCGCTTCTAGGCCCCGGAGCCCCCAGCTCCCTCTATTGTATCACAATCATCGAAAGTACTGCCCCGAGGGCGCCTTACCCGCCAGGCACGCCAGGGCCACGGCCCAGAACTTGTCGGCGTGATGCTTCTCCGCCCGGGCCACGTCGAAGGTCACATTCTTGGAGGGGGTTACTAATCGACGGATCGAGTGAACCTGGTTCGCCAGATCCCGGTCGGCCGGCAGATGGATCGTTCCCTTCTGGAACCGCACCTTCGCCTCGACCGCCATGAGCTCCTTCGACTGATTGGTGAACGTTACCGGCATCACCCGCACCCAGAACTTGTGCTTCAGCTTCTCGGCCAGCATCATCCCAAGACCCGTCTCATCGACACATAGCCTCGTGATGGATAGCACTTCCATGGCGTGCGAGACGACGGCGAGCTGATCGTCGAAGGAAACGGTGGACAGACTGACCGCCAACCTGCACAACAGCGCGCTCTGGGGATCCCGACCGAACACCCAGAACTCGGTAAGGTCCTTCCGCCGCCCCACGTCCATGCCCGCCACCATGCTAATCTCGACCTGCCGCGAAGCCACCTTCCCGGCCAATTCGTCGATGGCAGCGTGCGCGTCCCCGACCGACCGAACCACGGTACAGTCCAGATCGCCGGTCTGCGCCAACGCCTGCGCCCGCTTCACCTCGTCCCACGTGACGAAGGCCGTGGACTCGTCGATCCAATCACACTCGTACTCCTGCTGAAAATCCTCCAGCACCATGTTGGCGTAGATGATCTGGAGGCGTTCGGTACCAAACAACCGCACCCTCTCCTCCGTGGCCTCCCCACCGGCCCAGACCCCGGCCTTCAGTACGTCAGTACACAGCGCCCGCGTCGTCCACCAGGGGAGGTAGTAGCGCCTGAACCCTGGGTACCGTTGAATGTTCTGCGCCGTGACTTCGTGAAACATGCCCCCGGCGCCAAGTGGCGTAGAACCTATCCGGATGCAGCCGCCTCGTGTGGTGACGGGAAGCGCCGAAGCGTAGATGGCCCGATCCCTAGCATAGTGGGCGAACTCGTCCAGGTACACCCTCGCTCGACCCTTGCCCCGGATCGGCTTGCAGGGGTGCGACAGGATCCGACTCCCGTTGGCCAGGGTGACCGTGGTGGCGTTGTCGTCCGTTACCGCCGGGCGAACCGACTTGTCCAGCGCCTCGATGATGGCCTTGGCGTAGACGATCTTCTCCTTCGTTTCCTCCATGTTGATTGAAACGAACACGCTCGTGATCCGGGGCTCAAGCGTTGCCGCCGCCACCGCATCGGCCGCCGCACAGAACGACCAACCGATCTGTCGGGCCTTGCGGCTCGTGGACAGCATGCCCTCGTCCGAGAGGAAGACGAGCTGATGCGCCTCCCAGACGGCCGCGTCGTCGTTCGTTGCGGCGGCCAGGTCAAGGTGCTCTATAAGAAACGCGGCGCGCAGACCGATGGTCACTTCTTCGCCTTCGATGCCCGGGGCTTCTTTTCCGCCTTGGCCTTCTTCACGGCCGCTGAGAGGATGGGCCCCATGGGAACCGGGTCCCCGTGGATACAGTAGTGGCGCAGGTACACCACGTGGTCCTCGAACCGATCGCCGCACCAGTAGCAGAGCGTGGTCACTCCCCCTCCACGAGGTTCCAACAGTCACGCCTGGAGATCGCATGGTCGCACAGGGTATGCCTGGGCAACCAGAACTCCCAAGCCGCTTGGTCCCGGACGTTCAGGGCCTCCAGCGCCCCCACCCTGGCGAACGCGTGCTCTCCCACGAGCTCGGGCGCACTAAGCTCCGTGAGATGGTTGGCATACTGCGCCTGCCCGCCGGCGTCGTTGTACTCGTCCCTCATCCTTGGCCTCCTCGCTCTGCCTCGAGCCAGAGCCGCAAACACGCCGTTTGCCACTTCCTGGCTGCGTCCCAGGCTGCGTCCCAGGCTGCGGCCTTGGCTGCGGCCCAGGCTGCGGCCCTGGCTGCGGCCCAGGCTGCGTCCCTGGCTGCGGCCTTGGCTGCGTCCCAGGCTGCGTCCCTGACTGCGTCCCAGGCTGCGTCCCTGACTGCGTCCCAGGCTGCGTCCCAGGCTGCGTCCCAGGCTGCGGCCCTGGCTGCGACCAACTCGGCACTTGTTGCCTTACCGTACGCAAACGCCTCCGCCACTTTGACCGCGTTTCGGGAATACTCATCCAACAGCAGGCCATAAACTACGCGCCCATCCCCAAGTGGCGTTGAGCAAACAAAGTCACAGGCCAGAAGACGTGCCATTCGCTCGACTTCCTTCGGCTGTGCCGTTGCTTGTAGCGCCCACAACGCGTCGTCCAACCCGTTTAGGTCTAGCACGCGCTCGATGGTGATAGGCGTATCGACGCCATATCCTCTCCCCAATTTCTTGCGAAGGTGGTCATAACGATCCGAACAGGCGTTGTGTTCTCGAAGCAACCGTAGGCTTGTTGTTAGTTCAGTCATCTCTAGCCTCCTCGCTCTGCGATGTGTTCCTTTACCATGGATGCCTCCCTACAGCTTCCTTGGGCAACGTGCCCAGCAGTCGCTCCGTCCCGCCCAACGGCCGGGACCACGCACGAAAGGTGTGGCCCTCCCCGCCGTGCAGACAGAACTCCATGATGATCACCAGGTCACCCAGGTGCTTGGTACGCCGAACCATGGCTCCACCGCACCGGGCGCACGGGACGAGTGACTCAGTACTTGCGCCCACGATACCCCGCCGGCGTCACGATCTTCGCCCGTGCGCGCTCCTGCGCCTGCATCTCCCGCACCTTCGCGTCGACCATGTCCCTGGCCACCTCGAGCAGTCCGTACAGCACGACCTTGTCGATCGGCAGATTCTCCAGGGACAAGGAGATTGCGCCGGGCCCCGTGACCTGGATGATCATGGTAGGGTTGGACTCCCTTGAACCGCCCGGGTCCTTGGCGCTCTCGGGTACGTTCTCCCGAACCTTGCGCACCGCCTCGTCGATCGCCGCCTGCTTCTCCTCCGGTGTTAGCGCCGCGGGGGTCTCGGTACTAGGCTTGTCACCAGGCTCGGCGTTCATCCGCTCGAGCTCCTCCGCCGTCGTAGCCTTCTGTTCTGGTTCGTCTACCATTTCCATGTCCTCTCGATGAACTGATACTTGGGCGGCATCTCCCCGCAAAGGTAGTAGTAACTGGTGATACTCGGCGTGTGCTCTGGGATCGGATCGCCCTCAACCACCGCCGGAAGATCGGGGCATTCTGCGACGAACATGAAGTCGCCCCGATACACTCCAGGACTCTCCAGCACCCGCACGATCCGAGCATTCGCCGGCATGAACAGCGCCTCACGCAGGAGCTGCTCCGTCACCCGGAAGATCTGGAGGCGGTCACTCATCGTTGTCTCCTTGTTTGTATCCGCGACTGGCGGCGGCCAGCCCCACGTGCAGGTGCGGGTAACGGGGCTTCCTCACCTTGACCCCGTCGACGGCCTTCCCCCCATCTCCTTGATCGCTTCCCGCTCCGCCCTCACCAACTGGTTGGTCAGGGCCGACAGCTCGTTGATCGCCCGCGTCAACTCCTGCACCGCCTGTGTCGTTCGCGCCAACTGCAACTCCAGCGCCAACGTTTCCTGGCTCATGAAACTCTCCCTCCACCGCGGCGGGGTCTGCAAAGGCGGACGGATCCGCCAACAGCTGTCCGACGGGTGTATCCTTGATCTCCTCCCACCGTTGGGCGCGCAGCCCCTCGGCGTCGACACTCACGTTTACCTGCACCGCCGGCGCCTGCCGGCCGTACACGATCTGACTGACGAACACGAGATCCTTCACGAGACCAACGGCCTTCGGCGAACCCGCCGCGGCCGCCTCCAGCACGATACCCCACAGCATATCGAGACGGTCAAGGTCGAGCTGCCGTCGCTCCTCGAGCTCGACCTGGTTCCGCCCCCGCCACCGCCGCACCAGACGGGCCACGATTTGGGCGCCGCTCGGCGACCGGATGCCCATGGCCTCGGCCGTGGCCTCCAGCGTCTTGCCGGACACGCGGTACCGAACCGCCTCGCGTTCTCGTTGGCGGACCGCCTCCTCGGCGGGGGTCAGGGTTCGTTCCAGGGTCTTCATTCGCGGTTAACACGTATTATACACCTGTTTCTCCCGGACCGCCGGGTGTTTCGGCCGCCCCTGTTCAAATTTGGATCTCGTTTACAGTTTTACTTCGAGTAGAAACCCTCATAAGGGGGGTTACCTTACATATAAAGTAACCCCCTCTAAGGAGGTTTCTTCTCCGGGTAAAACTGTAAACGAGATCGGCTCTAGCCTCTCCATTCCGACTCCGCCAGCGCCCTGGCCTGCCACTCCTCCCGGATCCGCAGGCCCAAGACGGCCCGGACCGTCGTTTCTCCTCGCCCAACGGTCTTGAGAGAGTAGCCCAGAGCCTGGAGCACCTGACTAAGGTCCCGCTTGGTCGGCGGCCACCTGGTGCTCTGGTTGTCCTTCCACCAGGCGGTCAGAACGTTGTGAAGCTCTCCTAGTGATGCCGACCCCTTCCCGACCTCGGTCGGGTCGTTCCCGGGTACCTGCAGCGTGGTGTCCTCCAGAAAGCTCTGCCGCCAGTCCTCGAGCTCCACGAAGGAGTCCGTCCACTCCTGGGTCTTCGCCGGCGGTCGCAGCCCGTTCTCCCAGACGTCACCGGCGCCCCGGATCGCCCACCCCAGGATCCCCTCGGGTCCCGCCGCCAGGATCTCGTCCATCAGGTGCGGGTTGGCCTCCTCCGCCGAGCACGTGCTCTCGAACTCGACCACCAGTAGGCGGCGGCGCATCGCCAGGTCCCAGTTGGGCACGACGGGGTACGTGTTCGTGTCCAGCACCACCAGGACGGTCGGCGTGAACTCGTGGATGTCCGTATACTTCAGGCGGGCGGCGATCGGGTTGTGCCCTGTGATCTCCTTCACCCGATCCTGCCGCAGTTCGTCCCCCGGCCCGGGCTCGCTGATCCAGACGAGGCGCCTTCCCTCCAGAAGGGTCAGGGCGTTCTCCAGGTCCACCTCTTGTCGTGGCCGGGACAGGATCACCCGCTTGTCCGTCGTGCCCGCCAGCTCCGGTCCGAGCACGCTAACGAGCGTGCCGCAGAACGTCCCCTTCCCGTTCCTCCCCCACCCGTGCAGGATCGGAAATACCTGCTCGTTGTTCGTCCCGATCAGGGCGTACCCCGCCAGCCGCTGCATGAACGCCGCCAGCTCGGCATCTCCGCCCATCGTCCACGCCACGAACTCTTCCCACCGGGCGTTAGCGGCGCCCTCGACGTACCTCGTCGGGCAGCGACGGGTGATGTAGTCCTCGATCCGGTCCTCGCGGAACATGCCCGTCGCCAGTTCCACCGTACCGTTGGCCACCTTCACCAGCCCGGGCGTCGCGTCGAACCTGATCCCGCTCGCCTCTAGGCTCGTCTCCTCGAAGCCACTGTACGCCTTGATCACGTTCCGCATCCACGGATCGTTGCGTAGGTGCTTGGCCTCGTGTACCAACAGCAGACTCCGCCGCCGGGCGCTTCGGGTCTGGGCGATCTCGGCCGGAATGATCCGCTGTCGAACGGCCCGAAAGGCGTCGAACACCACCGAGGCCGCGGCGTGCCCCGTCCGCCACACCCCCAGGCGGTGGTCGAAGGCGTACCACGTTCGGGCCCTGCGATCGAACCACGTTTGCCCCTTCATCACCTGGTGAAGGCGCTTCCCGTCGTCCACGTGCTCGAACCCTATTACCCCGGCGTTCGGGTCGTCAACGTCGTTGGCACCCTCGTCTGGTGGTTCGGTCTGTCCACCAGCCGAACGACTGCCCCCCAGAATGGCGCCTGCGTACTTCTTCCTTCCGCTCTCGATGAACCGCCGGAGCCTGGCCTCCTCGATCCCGGTGCCCTGCTGTTCGTTCACCGTCCGCAGAACGGTCATGATCACGTCGTCCGGGTCGCCCCTCGCTACCATCCGGGCGGCCTCGTTGCGAAGCCATCCGTGGGCGTCCCCCAACTCGGGGGTCGGTAGGGGCGATAGAACGCGGTTCTCCACCGTCTCCCAGCCTTCCGGCAGGAGTTCGATCAGCTCGGCTAGGGGCCACGTCCCTTCGGTGTACCGTTCGAAGTCGACCAGGCGGGGCGGATCGTACTTGATGTTCCACGTTCCCGGCACGCGCAGCACCCGTGCGAGGTCCTTCGCCTCGGGGTCCGCCCCGACCACGCCGACCCAGGCCGCCTGGATCCTCGTCACCCGTTCCCGGATCCCGTTGGCGTCCAGGGTCACGGTTTCGTCCAGCATCCAGTAGCAGTGAAAGCCGCCACCGCTGTCGACCACCACGTTCGGGACGGCCGACAGACCGTACACGTGGGCGAGCGCCTTCCCTCGATCTCCTTCGTATATCTTCCAGTCCACGTCGGCGTACAGGCAGTTGATCGCCGTCACCTCGGCGTTGGTCAGTCTGTTCGTCGCCGTCCGGCGTGCGGCCATGCCGGAGTGTACCGACCAATAGATGTTCTTCTTGCCCTCGGCAACGGCGATCGATCCTCCCTCGGGGATCCAGATGGTCTTCTTGTGTCCCTCCGCAAGGCGCTGCCACAAGTAGGCGTCGTGCCCGCCCCGCCGAAGGCGATCGAACAAGGATTGGGTCCGTTCGTCACTCACTCGGCCTCCGGCACGTCATCGAACGCGTTGGGTTGGGTTACCCACTCGCCGTTCTTCCACTCCTGAAGGACAAAGTCGGCTCCGTTGGGGGGCAAAACGTATCGGGTAGTTTCGTGTGGCGTTTCTTCCTTCTCTTCGGTCGGGATGACCTCGGCCTCGGTACGGCGGGTGACCCACTTGCCGTCGATGAGGTCCTGGAGCACCATCCCGTAGTCGTTGGTCCCCTCGGGAACGACCACGCCGTCCCTTAGCTTGAGCCTGTTGCGTTTCTGAAACCCGCTGTAGTCGACCAGGTGCTGGGGGCGGCCCCACCGCTCGGTGATCCGGGTAACGTCGGGGTGCTGTTCGACCAGCGACTCGGCCATCCGTAAACGACCCTCGTCCTGGTAGAGCTCGGTCAGGTTACCTCCCTTCATCGTCATCGTCTGCATCTTGGCGGCGAGGAAGGTGTTGAACAATACCGTGCACCAACCGTCCTTGAGCGCCCGCAATGATAGGTCGGTATCCTCGTTGTACCGGCCCCGCCATCGGTACGGTAGATCGTTTCGGATCAGGATGCAAGAGTAGATTCGGGTGTTTAGGTAGAACGGAGGCATCGCTACCCGTCGAACCGCGAACATGAAGTATTGGAATCCGGACAACGCCACGTTTTCGTACCGATCGGTGAAGTCCTCGGCCGCTCGAAAGATCGTTCCGGACGATACCTTGATCTTCATGTTGCGGTTCATGCGACAGAACTTCTGGATGTTGTCGTCCAGAATCCAGTGCCGTTCGGCTCCCGCCGCGATGGAATGCTCCCAGACGAAGTTGCGAACCGGAATGGAGCCCTGTCCGAGGTTGGAGAAGGGCGTCGTGATGATCTTCGCCGGATCGATGACCGCCGCGTATTCGTCGTATTCCTGGGGCTCGACCACGATGGAGTAGGGCACCCCGAGTTGTTCTAGTGCCCTTGACGTCATACGGCTCTTGGCCCGCCCCTTTGAGATCACGTAAACAGGGTATTTGGGGTTCACGACGTCTCCTCGTCGGCGTACCGCATGTACTTGAACTCCATGGGATCCTTCTGGGGGTACCACATGAACCGGGTTCGACGGCCGATGGGCTGGTCGACCAGCTTGGCGAAGGAGTCGAGGGCAGCCTGGGAGTCGAAGTGTACGACGATCTGTTTCCAGGATTGGATGTCTTCCTGTTCGTACTCGGGCATGCCCTTCCATTCCAGGTCGGCCAACCGAAAGTCGTCAGGATCTCCGAACAAGGTACTTTGAACGAGTTCCCTTTCCGGAACACGGAGCAAAGAGTCGTCGGGCATCTCTGGTCGCGGCGGGGAGGAAAACAGCAAACCCTGTTGTTCGTTCATCCTCCGATCCCTTCCGGTACCGGCGGTGCCTTCACCGGTCCGTACCACGCCACCACGCCCTCCAGATAGAACTCGTGCTCCACCTCGTAGCCGTTCACCGGCCAGCTAATACTCACGCTCCCGGATTCAATAGTCGCCTCGGCCATCGTGACCTCCGGTTCGATCCTATTGAACTGCGCGGCTTCCCGGTCCACTTGGACTTGTGTCCAGTACCTATTCACCGCAGGGGGCGGCATGCCCCGACGCGCTAGGATAAAGTACCATCCCGACCGAGTTGGGTGTTCCGTCGACCACTTCGGGCGTTCCATTACGGCAGTTCCTTTAGGTGCCATGTTCTCTCCTCCACTATCTTGTCGCATACCGGATCGCGTGCGGAGTACCTACCCCTGACCGTAGCCACAGCGTGGTGCACCTCGCACAGGACCACTAGGTCATCGCTCGACTCGCGGTCGAGGGTCTCGTAGTGCCTGTGGTGGACCTCCAGGTCCCGGTCGTCGCCGCACATGGGCCATTCACACGCGCCGCCGGTCATCATCAGCATCCTCGCCCGGATGCGGCGCCACCGCTGCGAGCGAAGGTATGCCCGATAGTTCACCTCTCCTTCGGACCTTCCACTCTTTCGGTGATCATTCTCGTACCACTCCCTTCGAGTTGCGCCAATCGCTCGGCGCCCAGACGGCGGGCCGCAGGATCGCGGGGTCCTTTAGCCACCGTTCCCGCCCGGTCAACAGCTCTCTGTCCAGGAGCGCCCGGACGTACCGGTGGACGATCTCGTACCCCGGGCCCGTGTTGTCCAGGATGCACACCTGGGCCCGCAGGAATGGCGGCCAGTGCCCGTTGTCGACGTCGCCCCGGGCGCAGTGCGACAGTTCGTGGATCCCGGTGCCCTCGCAGATGTTGCCGATCGTCAGCTCCATCTTCGCCGTTGTCCTTTTGTCGTGGCAGGCCGACATCCTGTCCCACGACGGGATGTGCGTCCACGAGATGTGCTGGACGCCGGCAATCTCTTCTTCCCACCACTCCTCCCGGAGGATGGCGTCGGACCAGAGCTGGAGGTCGGCGATGCCCGTGAACGGACGCATGGCCGCTACGCCCGCCGCCCACTCGGCGTCGTACACCAGGTCGGCGCGAAGTGAAGGATTTTCGATCACTCGAACGCTCCGTCCGTCACTACGTCCGTTACGATCTTGCGCTTGTACCACTCGGGCAAGCCCCGCGTCAGTCCTCGACGGATGTCCGGCCAGAACGCCGCCCAGAGTGCGTCCCGGATCTCGTCCTCGGCGTCCTTGCGTACGTCCTCAGGGATCTCGTGGACGAGCAGCCCAATGTCCTGCGGTGTGGTCGCCAGTTTGCCCTGCTCCTGGAGGTGCTGCACCGCCTTGAGCCACCGCGCCTCTGTGGCGTACCGCTTGATCAGGGTGTCGACGGGCGACGCCTTCGCCGCCTTCCACATCGCTTTGTTCTCCTCGACGAAGTCGCGCCGCACAAGCTTGGCCATGAGCACTTTCTTGTCCGGACCGAACCGCGCGTAGTTTTTGAGGACCACGCCCTCGATCTTGGTGCCGCCTAGCAGTGCATCCCGCTCCAGGTATGCCGTGAGTTCGTCCAGTGTGGGCCGTGTCGTGAACTGTCCCAGCAGAGGGACGAACTCCAGGCCCAGCCGTCTCGCTTCCGCCGCCGCTTCGAACGGAGTGGCATAGTCTTCCAGCCCGCGGTCGACGTCGAAGAGAATGACGTTGCCTACCGGTACGCGTTCGTAGGCCAGCGTGTTCTGCTTCGGTTTGGCCAAGAATTCTCCGCGGTAGGACCATCCCTCGTGTAGGTCTGGCAGCAGGCGAAGGGCCGTTTCCAGCGCAAGTCGGAACATGCCGGCATGCTCCGGCTCGCCGGTGAACATCGTCAGGTCCTGCTTGTGCGCTCGGGCCAGTAGAGTGCTGCCCTCGCGTCGGAAGGAGAACTGCGAACCGTCCACCTTCTCCTCAACCCAGACGGCCCCTTCCCAGAAGTCTTCGAGGACCTTGTGCCCCACTGCGAAAGGAGAACTGTAGGATCCGATCATCGTTCCGCTCCCTTTCCCCTGGACTTCTTGAGTTCTAGTTTCCGGGCCGTTCCGTCCACGATCACGTATGACTTTGCAGGGCAGGTATGCCATCGAAGGTACGCCCGCAGAATGTGGTGCCCGCAGGATCCGCAGCGTTGGATAGCCATGCGCGCCCTCATTTTTCCGCCTTCTGTATGATCTTCGTTGCCTCCTCGCCGCTCAATTCCGACTTTTCCACAAGGGCAGTCGCCAGCGCTTCGATCTCGGGCTGATGCGCCGCCAGCAAGTCCTCGGTGGCGCCCATCTGCTCCTTCAGCCACTTGTCGATGCGTTCGGACTCTCCCTGTGATGGCTTACCGTACTCCTGAGAGATGCCGCCAAACACACCGTGCCAGCTAAGGTAAGCGATACGCTCCCTGACGTGCCTGAAGTCCGCAGCTCCACCCACCCATCTCTCGCCCAGCACCACCTTGGTCCCAATGTCCCCGGCTAAGGACACCCGAATGTCTGCAACGATGTTGGCCATCGGGAAGGTATAGGTGGCCTCTTTGTCTATCGGTAACATAAAGCCAAACCCGATCCCACGCCGGATGATGGAGACGAAGGCGATTGTCTTACTAGGCGACAGGTGGTAAGATGCAACGCAGTGCGACGCTTCGTGGACTGCCAGTTGCCACCGCTGCTTCTCCGGCATATCGGTGATGGGGTTGGGAATCCCAGCCACCCCCTCCATCAGAGCCGTGAGAATGTCCATCTCACTGATCTTACTCCGCCCGGCAGCGTTGGCAAGCCGCGGAGCGCCTCGCTGAGTAGCAGACTGGATCGCAGCGGGCGTGAGTCCTTGCGTGCCAGAAACGAGCCGGTCAATGTCCAGGTCCTCGTGCTTGACCTTGGCGGCGTAGTAGACGAAGATTTCCTTGCGCCCAGGGCCGTCAGGGGGATCTACTTTGATCATGTGCTCCATTCGACCAGGACGAATCAACGCTGGATCGAGCCTCTCCGGCATATTGGTGGAGCCCATCCATAGCACCACGCCTTCCTTTAGCGGCGGAAGGCGGAGCCGGCGACGCGCAATGTTACGGGCCGTCGTCATCCCCCGCTCTTCACCCATGCCGTCGATGGCCACCAGGAGCTGGGTGAGGGCGCCGCCACCCATCATCCCGCCCATCATCCCGCCCATCATCCCCATGCCGCCCATACTACCCCGTGACCCGAGGGCATCTAGTTCGTCTATGAATGCAATGCACGAACCGTGCTCCGCGGCTAGCGAGCGGCACTTGTTTACGAAGGAGATGGTCTTCATGACATCCATCCCCATAAACATTGCCCTGAAACCGCTCCCAGCGATCCCGTGCATTGCCACGCCAGCACTTCCAGCTAAACATTTTGCAAGGTAAGACTTCCCCGTGCCGGGCTCGCCAATCAACACGAGCCCGCTTGGAGATATGCCCCCCATTTGGTAGAAGTTCGCGTCGCCCTGGAGAATGCTGATCCACTCACCCATCAGAGCAACTAGGCCTGGCTGACCCTTGTAGTCGTCGAGAGTAAGACCTGAGTCGCTTTTATCCCCCGTCACTTCTCCGTACCCATTACCTAGATCGGTAATGCGACGACGGGGGAGGATCGTGATGGTCTTGCTACGGGACAGGAACATGAGCATTGCGCCGAAATAGAAGACGATGTACACCACGCCAAAGCCGATCTGAGCTGCGAGGCGCAAGACTATGAGGGTTGCGTCGGGAAAGAAAACGAACCCGATAATTAGCAAGATCACCACGGCTCTGAGAACGCTCGTAATGGCCTTGTGGCGCTTGAGGAAGCGGCTTATGTAGATCGGATACGCCATCTTGTTAGCGAGCCAGGTACGCATTAGTACGGCCCAGACCCGTCAATGTCCATCATGGAGTCACTCCTAGTGGCGTCTCCGTCGTGTCCTGTACGGATAGCAGCTTAGCGATGCGCATCGTTCGCTCCGGTATATCGTCGAAACTGAGATCCCCCTCTTTGACCTCAATGGGACCGAGCCCAGAGAAGACCGCAAGCCTGGCGAGGTCCACTACGATCACGCGTTCCTCGTCGACCCAGTTAGCAAGTAGCATACCACCTGGATGCCCCGGTTCACCGGAGGCATACGCCGTCGCGAGGGTTTGGATGTCGCCCCGGTTGCGGAAGATCAGTTGTCCCGAGAGTGTACCGGACATGTCGGTGTTCCCGTACCGCCAACCATAGTGGGGCTGCACATCGACGATGTTCAGCTTCAAGTATTCTCCCCAGGGGATTTCCTTCAGAAAGCAGGTAAGGAGGGCAGAGGTGCGGTTGTCGGCTCGTGCTCGTATCCTGGCTAGTCGTCGCTCCGAGATGGCCTTGGTGGTCGGTGGTCCCGACCGCTCAGGGAACGGCTCGGGACGGGGGTCGGTGGTCACGGAGGCAATGAATACGCCGACGCCGTCATTGCCGTAACCGGCGTCGATAATCACCAGCCCGTTCGTCCCCCTGTCCACGCACGCTACGAAGTTGGCAACGTCCTTTCGCATACCGTAACGGTAAGCTGCGGGCAAGACGCTGGGTACGACCAGCCACTGACCGAGCAACACAAGCACAAACAATGCAACAGTGCTTGTTGGGTATAGCCACAGTCTTTTCATCCTGGACCTCCATCACATCCGATTTCTTCAAACTGCCAGCCATTGTAGCGATCCCATCGAACCCGATCTAAGTCCCCAACTTCGTAGAAGTAGTAGACCTCTGGGCAAACGACGATGTCAGCGTACTGGCCCCGCCCTCGTTCCACGGTGATGAAGCGGGTCGGTGCCCGACCGGGGTCAACGGTAACGAATTTGTCCACCACAAGAATGGACATATAGCCGATCTTGGGCCAACCTTCGCGCCTATCGGATACGTATGACTCGGGTACACATGCGCCCAGCAGGAAGATCGCGCCAAGTAAACCTACTAGCGTCAGCGAGTATCCTAACAGATGTTTCATTATCCCATCCTTTCCGCTGCCCACTTGAAGAAGAAGTAAGGCGGCAAAGCTACAAGAACTAGAGGCCAGGCCAAAGAGAAGAGAACAGCCATGCCAGCTCTCTCTCCGTCGGTCTGGAGCATGCCCCGATCCAGATGCACCAGCAGCAGGCCAGTTAGAACGTATCCAACGATGTACACCGCGATGTAGAGTGCTATCATTTCCTTCATCCCTCGCCTCCTCGCTCTAGCCACGCTTTTCAGAAGTAAACCCTGAAGCCACCCCAATCTCCGCGACTGGGCGCCGCGTCCATGGCCATCGCATATGCCAAGGCCGCCAATTCCACGGTCTTCACAAACGGCTCTCGCCACATCATGTCCGCCGCGAGGTCATAGTGCCCCTTGTCGGCAAATTGTTCGGCCTGGGCCATTGCCCGAACCACCGCTTCCCGCGCCTGCGAGGCGGCGAGGTCGTTCAGCAAGTCGTGAATGGCTCCGGGGTGGTTTAGGAGATAAGCCACGCGAACAACCCTCTCGGCTGCTGTATGCGCCAGCACTTCTTCCGGTGTCGGTGTGTTACCCATCCCTGGCCTCCTTTCTCTATTCCAACAACCCGGACTACTTTGCCTTCTCTACCAAAGAGGAGATTACGTCCCCCCGGCTCACTTGTCCAGTGACGCGGGATGCCATCCGTCGGCGCAAGGCGTCGAGGGCGACTAGGATCCGGGCCTCCAGGGTCACGCTGATCGTCACGCCCGACTTGAACTTCCGTGGTCTTCCGATCTTTCCCATCAGTTGCCTCCTGGTAAATTACTTATATCATAAAATCGGTTCGATTGTACGCCTAGTTACCCGGCGTCCTCTTGGTCAAATGGATCCAGATCCTTCTGTAGCCTATCCAGATCGAGGAGGACTAGAAAGGCCGCCCACTCCCGATCCAGGTTTCTCATTGGGTACCACGGTGGATACTCCGGATCGGCGAGGTTCGGGGTCTTCCCAAGGTGCAGTATACCGGCCCGGATGGGCGCGCCCGTGACCTCTTCGTAGAGATGGGCGTAGGCCGCGAGCTGGATCCGCATCTCCGGTCCCATGCGGTTGGACGTTTTGAAGTCTACTATGGTCAGTTCTCGGTCATCAAGATCCATCGAGTATGCGGCGGGCCGACCAGCATCGTCCAATGCTTCGTGTATTTTTGGAAACGTACCTACCATGTCGATCGTTCCGCCGTACTTATGGGTCTCGCTCACCAGGGGCAATTCGATCCCATTTTCTAGACACTGGAATCCGATGCGATCCTTCCACCGCTGGTAGCCGGCCACACACTTCGCCGCCCGACCCATGGCCTCGGCGTCGATCTCCGGTAACGATTTGTCTCTTTTGAATTCCGGCCCTCGTTCCTGTTGTTCGATCATGGCATGGACGTTTGTCCCAAAGTCGCCTGCGGCGTCCCGGATGACGTTCGGATCCCCGCCGGCCATAGCGATCTTTCGGCTCCAGCCCATGAGCCCCGACTTGCCCCAGCCGAGGTTGTTTCCGATCACGGTGGTAACGGATTTTACCCTGTCGCCGTTCTTCAGGAAATAGGCCCGGTGCGGCGGGCGTTTGGCCGCCATTTCACCACCTCCCGAGCTTTTGCATGATACTGACCACCGAACCAAGAACAAAAAAGATCGACCCGGCGGCGTAGAGCAGGTAGGGTAACAGTTCACGAACCATGTTCAGTCTCCGTTTCCGTACGAGTTGGTCCCAGGATGGGTACGTCATCGGTATGCTTGAAGAAAGGCCTCGACACCGTAGTACACCGGGATGCCGTGTTCTTCGGCGAACCTTACTTCGCCGTCCGAGCCCGAGCTGACTCCTGGCAGGCGGATCATCGCATCGCATTCCGCCAACCACACCAAGTCCATGTCGATCCATACCTGGTAGGGGTGCGGACTGATGACGTGCCAGAACCCCGTCAGGTGCGGCACGAACGGTACGTGTCCGGCCGCCAGAACCTGGTCCGCTGCCAGGATCGCCTCGCGGATGTTCAGCATCACGTCCCCCCGGGTGTACGGTCCAGCGATGTAGACCCTCACTTGGTTACCTCCATGTAGCGGGCGGCTTCCCGAGAAAAGACCCGCTGCAGATGGGACACCTTTTTCTGCATGCGGTCGAACAGGTCGCCGATATCCTGTTTCGGAGGGCGATCGTCGACCCAGTTCCCTTGCTCGATACCATCGATGATGACGGCAATACATGCCAGGGCACTGGCCAGGTGGGGTACGCCGGTCTTGGGGTCCTCGTCCTCCCCGTTGAAGAACTTTTCGAGGTGGCGGCCCGTCGCGGCCACGTACACCGAGGCGCGTACGCCGGCGACCCGCCAGTTGAACCCACCGTACTTTAGATCCCCCTCCACCAGGGCCAACGCACCGTAGGCCCGGGCGGAGGCCGGAAACAAAGAGAGATCCAGACGGCCCGTGGCAGCCGCATCTTTCGGGTTGCTCTCCTTTCGGTCGATCGAAGTCATTTGTTTTCTTGCTCCCATTCCTTCTTGACGAGATCTGCTCGGCGGCGGCACATCGGCCGACGCTCGTGATCACAGTTTCCGACCACCCAACACTCGCACGTAGAGCACCAACTGACCCCGGGGTAGTCCGGACTCGGTGCGGAACGATAAGAGTGTTCGTGACCTGACTGGTCACTTTCGGCCTGGACCTCGCCGCCGAAGTCCACGTACTCGGCCCAGGTCATTCCTCGTCCTCCAGGTGCGTCGCCCCGAGTTTGCCCAGGTCGAAGGTGTCGCCGCCTCGTCTCTTGTGCTCGTGGCGCTTCGATCGACCGGTACCCACGGCGGTTACGGCCAGTACCTCACCAAATCGTTGGCACTCCGCCAGGATCGCGAATGCCTCGCCCGCTGTTTCTGGTAGGTCCAATTCGATCCGGCGTCCGCCGTCCACCAGGGTTCGCACCCTGGCGACCGTGGCCTGGAAGGAGACCTCAACGGACATTAGTGGCCTCCTGTGTATTCGCCATATGGATTACCCGAAGCGGGTAGGTCGATATTGAACGGACCTGGGTCGAGCCGTTCCGGACCGTCCTCTTCTGGAAACGGTTGCCCTCCGTCATCTCCGTCCGGCCCCTCGCCGTCCTCGGTCTTTGGTCCTTCCAGTAGGGGACCGACGTGCTCGCTGTCGAAGTAGTCCAAGTCGGTCGGCGGCACAGGGAAGTTTTTCCAATCGTCCTCGATCTCCTCAACTGGGAGCCAGGAGAACTCGATGCGCTTTACCTTGCCGTTATCGGCGATCATGAACTTTGTGACGACGCCGCCGAGCGCTGGGTTCAGGCCGAGCTGGCGCCCCAGGTTCGTTTTTCCTTGGAAGCAGCCCGGGTGCATACCGGCCATGGGGAGCTCAGGCATCCACAGGACGATGTGCAGGTGGCCGGCGACCAGTAGGCTAGTGACCGGATTCTCTTCCCGTGCGATCGCCGCTTGGAGCGCCTCTACCGCCAGTGTCTCGAGGCCTTTTTGCAGGCGGTAGGACTTGGCGTACGGGAGCCCGCCGCGTGGGTGCCACATCCGAACGTACACTTTGTCCGTGAGCCACAGCCCGGCGCTGTCGTAGCCTAGGTACTCCATATCATCTCGATTGTCGGCCAGGAGTCGTACCGGATCCACACCGCTGTGGACCACGTGCGACCAATCGTGGTTTCCGCCCAACGTGTGCCAGGTGGCGCCATCAAGACGCGGGATGTATTGGTCGGCGAGCCAGACCTGGTTTTGTGTTGCTCGCCACGCACTGTGCCTCGCCCACGGCCGCGCCTCGAGGAGCAAGTCTTCCTCTTGGCCGCGATAGATGTAGACGCCCGCAGTGATGTCGCCTGGTTGGCAGAAGTGCCGGACGCCGTACTCCTCGTACATGATGCGGGCTACGGACAAGATTCCGCTCGGTTGGGAGTGCCGATCGCCGGCGTGCATGTCGGAGACCCACCCGATGGAGATCCACGTGCCGGGCCCGTCAGCCAGGGTCTTTGCGGGCGTGGCGACGCGCGGACGGACGAACTTCACCGCCGACACCGCGTCGTTGGACCTCATGAAGACGTACCCCGAGGCCTCGAATTCGTCTAGCCGATCACTCATCTTTCCCGGGGGTAGGTTGAATTCGTCACACAACTGCCGGATGGAGTGCGTTCCGGCACGAAGGTATTTCAATAGCTCCGCGTCCGTCGGGTGCTTAGCCTCGGCCTTGGCGGCCTCTGCGGCCTGTTCAAGTTCTGATTTTGTCTCGTCGTTCATGTCCGGTCCTTGAAGTACTGTTGGATGAGTTTCTTTGCGTCTTCCTTGCTAACGGCCCATGCTAGCCGTCCATGTTCGGTGGGAACACGCGCTGTTTTGAACTCGTTGTTCTTTGCCATTTCCATCAGGCCCTCAATCTTTGGGGCTTTTTTCAGTATCTTGGCAATTTCTGTTAGTGTTACCGGGTCCTCGAGTTGCGGTTCCATACTTGCCGCCAGGGCCTCGAGTTCTGTCCGTGTGTTTTCGTTCACTTGTCCTCCTTGGATTCTTCGTCTAACTGTCGAAGCTTCTTCTCCCGTCCGGTGTCACCGTACATGTTACCTCCAATAGTCGTCTATCTTGATCTTGGCCCTTGGGCTACACGGACAGGCCCGGTTCATGCCTGTCAGCATAGCGTCCCGCAATTCGGCCGCATACTCCTCGGCCATCGTTGCGAGCACGGTGGCGACCAACTCGTCATGGTTCTGAAGTCCAACATATCCTTGGATCAAGCCCTGGCGGTGCGCCTCTAGTATCCCGTACTTGATGCCGGCTGCCGCCGTTCCCTGCACCATGGTGTTGAGAAGAATGGTGGGTCGGAGCTGCGCGCCGGCAAGCATTCGTTTCAGGCCGCTGGGCAACTTGACCATCACCATCCGACGCGCCCGTGCGGTATCCTTGGCGCGCTGGTGAAAGTTCGCTACGTCCCGAAATCTATCGAAGAACGCGTCGACCACGTTCTGGGCCTCTTGCGGAGACAGTGTTCCGCCGCCCCGTCGGGCGTACTCGTACAGCTTGGCCACCCCACCCCCAAACAGAATGGTGAAAGAGATCGCCTTGGCTAGCTTTCGAAGCTCGGGGGTAACCTCGGCGATCGGTACCTTGAACACCGTGGCAGCGATTGCCGTATGAACGTCGTCCGTCTCTAACAGCTGAAGAAGAATGGGGTCGTTGGCCAACTTGGCAATGATCCGAACTTCGATCTGCGAGTAGTCTATGGCGACGATCTTCTTTCCTTCTTCCCACCCAAAGATCTTTCGCATCTTCACAGGGAGTTGTTGTCCGTTCGGTTCGCTGCTTGCATAGCGGGTCGTGTCCGTGGAGCACTGCCAGAACTTTGGGTGAATGCGCCCGTCGGGTCCGACGTACTGGGCGACCCACGCCTCGTCGTACATCCGGATGTCGTGATCCGCTGCCCGGTACCGAAGCACAAGACCGGCCAGGCGCCCGGCCTCGCCACCAAGATCCACAAGGTCTTGGAGCACCTCGGCGGCGGTACTGTCAATATCGACGCCACGAGCCTGAAAGGCCTGTCGAAGCTTGACGTGTTGACGAACCGAGATGTCCCCGAACTCGGCGGCGTACTGCGGTGCGACCTCGTCTAGTTCGGCTTGCAGGTCTCCGAGGTATGCTGTCAACTTGTTCGTACTCAGGGGCAGGCCGTTGATCGTCATCCAGGCGGTGGGCAGCCCGAGCTCCGTTTCCATGTCCAGACCCGCACGGGTCCCCGTTTCCTCCGCCCGTTCGAGTTGAGCACGCCGTAGGGCAGGAAGGTGCAGGACGTCCGTCATGGCGTACGAGACCTGCTGCTCCGTTAGTGCTTCTTCCCAATGTCCGTGCTCGATATCCTTGTCGATGGGCAGTCCCAGGCGACGCTTCACGGAGGCCTTGAGACTCTTCGAGACGTTTCGACGTTGTGTCATGGTGATGGCGGTTTCGCCGACCAGCGTGTCGTACCACGAAGCCTTGTTGATGTCGATCCCGGCCTGGTGCAGGAACGGAATGTCGAACGATACGCCGTTGTGGGCGACGAACAGCTTCTTGGCCTCGAGTACGTCCTTGATGGGGTCGGGGATCCTACCGTTCACCGTACGGACAAGCCCGGCGGTTCCGGTTTCGTCGCCGTAAAACTGGAGGATGGCCAGTCGATCCCGCCAGGGACTGAAGCCCGTGGTCTCGGTGTCGAACCCAATAACGGTATCGGGCCCAAGACGCCGAGCGATCTCTGCCGGATCGAGAATGATCGGGTGGCCCTCCACCATGGGTCGAAAGGGGCCGGGTTCGTCGAACTGGTCGGAACCGATGACTAGTCCCACAGCAAGTCCTCGAGGAGGGCCTTCCGGACTTGTCGGCGTTTCGCCGTAGCCTCGGGATCAGCTGCACACGCCGGACAGTAAGCGAACCACTGGATGTCGGAGAGCGGAAACGAAGTCGAGAGCATACCGCCTTCGCCCACGTTCTCGCACGCCAGCGCCAAAAGGCGATCCAGCGAGGACGCCGAAGCGATGCGTCGTTCGCATCCGTCACAATAAAGGCGATGAACGCTTTTGCGAGAGATAAGAATCATGCGTATTTCCAAAAGGCTGGGCGCCCGTTCCAGTTTTTAGTCGGGATTTTCTGGTATCCGAGTGTACGCAGATGGGTATTGAATATACGCCCGTATTGCTTACCTGGTATGCCTTCATACAGCTCGAAGTGTCCGAAGGATGTTGAACCAAACGAATTGGCGATTAGGGCATATCTTGGTTGGCGCCGAAAAATCGTTTCGGCGTGAAGCCTAGGGTTTTCAAAGTGCTCAAAGTACTCCGAGGCAAAGACCAAATCAATGGCGTCGGGGACCTCTGCGATATTCTCGACCATGAGAAAATTCGCTGCTTGGGCAACGTGCTTACAGATCTCATACTGTTTTGTATTTTTGAGATTTGTCCCGTAGACTTGTGCGGTCGGAAACAGGGTCTTTAGCTTGGCTGTAGTAAAACCGATCCCACACCCGACGTCTACAATGCAGTGGGGTTCTCCGATCATGGATAGGATACTTCGATCGCCTAGGGATTTAGGGGACTGACAGCTTTGCAAATATCCACGAGAGTAAACAACCCAACAGGCAAAAACATCAGCGATGATGAATACATCGTCGTACAGGGCATAGTTAGGAGTTCCGCTCCGTACTGACGTGTACCAGGCCTGTTCTAGGTTTTGTAATTGACGCATTTGGGAGCGCAAGATAGCGGATCCTGAATAGTATCGCACGGCGGTTCGAGCTAAACGAGTAAAATCGTCTTTATTGCAGCCGAACAAATTATATACCGTCTGGGTTAGTTCACTTAGGGCTTGCTCGTCTTCCTTACGAAGGGCGCGAATAGCAGCCCACTCAGTAAATGTTGGTTCCATTATAGCCTTCCTCTTTCTTATTGATTTCCCCGGGGTGGGGAAGGAGGAGGAGGACCCCACCCCGGGGTAGTTCAACCGACCGGCGGTTTACCGTTGTCCGGGCCGACGGCCGGGGGAACCCTAGACTAGACGCCGGCGGCCAGTCGCTTGGCGGCCTCGTCAAGTGCGGCGGCCTCGACCTTGATCGGCGACACCGTTGGGACGAAGAACATCACGTTGTTCTTGCCGGCGGACTGTGCAGACTTCAGGGTCAGGGCTACGTTCCCCAGACCTCCCCGGGCCACGGCGGTGTTGAAGATGCGTCCCGCACGTTCGGCCGAGCGGCGAAACCGCAGGGTGGCCAGGGTCCCGTGCGTCACGGAGTACACGACGTACCGGTAGACCTTGGTGCATTCCGGCGCCTTGCGGTGCTCCTTGTCGCCGGTCCATTCTCGCAGCTGGCAAGTGTCCCCATTCGGACACTCGATGGTCTTGGTGTCGTCTTCCGGGTCCCTGTGCTCGTATGCCTTGGCATACAGTAGGGGGACGACGGTCACCTCGTTTTCGGGTGGAAATCCAAGGATCAACCACTGCCCGGGCGTTGCCTCCCGCTGCTGAACCTCGGGCGTCAGGCCCTGGGCCAGTCGCAGGTTGGGGATGAACACGTCGCCAGAGTCGAAGTCCGGAGCGCCGCCCGCGTACCCCTGGATGGCGGTCGTCTGGGCCTCGTGCTCGGCGGGAACTGCTGCATCTCCGTCCACCATGTCGTCAAACTTGTCCTTACTCATTTTGTCTCCTCGACGATTTGTCGAATTTTTGCCAGCTTCTCTCGGTGAGCGGCCAACCGTTCTTCGTGACCTGTTTTCCACCTGTAGACGTAGGCCGGGTGGTCGATCTGAATTACCTCATTGACACCTCCGACGTGATACTTGATCCATCGTGCGGCGTTGTTTCCGCACGCCACAAGCAGTCGGCGATCAGATAGGGTCTGGGGTACGCATTCCGCCGCGTTCGTCCATCCGCACTGTAGGGCCGCGATTCCTAGGTCTCGCCCCAGCATGGTGCACAGACGGGACGTCATCGGCAAAAAGCCACCCGGCGTTGTTTCTTTCTTTGAACGTTCGTCCCCGACCACGACCACGGGCGCGTTGGGTGGTCCCCCGTAGAAGGGGAGCCCTATCTGCCGGTCGATCGTGTTCTGTTCTTGAAAACGGGCCGCTGTCCATAGGGAGGAAGCAACGGCTTCGTGAAACAGGGGATCGTGCAAAAGGTTGATGAGAACGTCGTACCCAAACTCCAGTCCGTACCGGGTGAAGGCTGCTCGAACCTGAAGCTGATCGTCCGGGTGCAGAAGAATTGCTCCAACGCCGACCGCCCTTAGGGCTCGTCCGTAAATCCATTCACCCAACCATGGGTCCGCTTGGAGCCGATTGTCCACACTACCGTACACGCTACGACTCGGCCAGCCGTGGTCCCACACGACGCACGGATGTTCCCGGAGGTCAGCCAGGAGGGTAGGGCCGTACTCCCGGTCGTCCTGGGTCGGTTCCCATCTTCGAAGAAAGGCGCCCCGATCGGCTAGCCGGTCGAGGACCAGGGTCTTGTTTACGTTGTCTGATCCGTCCAGTAGGATGAACAAGCTGCCTTCTCCTGAATTCATTCTATCACGTTTCGGATATTTGTAAACAGGGAAAGGGGGGACGGGACGACCCAATTTCCTGGGCCGTCCCGCCCGTCTTATGCCGCTACCCTGGCGGCTAGGCCCTCGGCCGTGGGAACAATGAAGCGCCGTCTTTGCGCAGCCAGTACCGGACAGTCGTGGATGCGGTGCCAACCTTCGTCATCGTCGATCCCTAACCAAAGTAGTGCTACCTTGGTTAGATTGGAGGGGACGCCCTCGCCCTCTTCATCGATGTCGTCGAGTACCCAGGCAAGCATGCTCATGCTAGAGCTCCCTCTTCTTCAACGGCGACTGACTGGTCACCATGCTTGATGCCGTGGTTCTGCCCGGTGCAGATGCAGTGACACGGCGTCGTGGGGTCGGCCCTCTTGCAGTTCTCGACGCATAGGCCGGTCTCCGACACGGTGTCGGGTCGGAGGTTGGCGTCGCACAGGCGGCCGTCCACGATGACGAACGCCTTCTTGTGGTTTCCGCCGCGATAACCCTTGAAGCCAGAATGACTGGCGATGTCACCGACCCACACCGACCGATGGTCCTGATGGTAGATCACCCAGCGATCCATCGGCGCATCACCTCCCTCAGGGACGGGCTGCCGCCCTCCGACAGCGGTCGGGTCCTGCCGAATTGAACCTCGTCGTCGATCTCGACGAGGGGAGTGCCGAGGTTCCACCCGACGAAGCCCGGCATCTCCTGGGGGTGAACGTCGAACTTGCGCTCGACCGACGTGGTGGGGTTGCAGTAGTACCAGACCGGTGGTGAAAATCTCAGTACGCTCATTGCAGTTCCTCCTTTGTTTGGTGGGGCCCGGGGCGGACTGCACCCCGGGCCCCTGGCGGAATTTGGGCTACTCGTCCAGTGCCTTCTCGATCTGCACCGTGAGTTTCTTGGACAGATGGAGCAGGTTCTTCAGTACCACCCTACCCCCGCCTCTATCCTCTTCCGACTTGGCGATCGACGCCACGAGCGCCGATGCCGCCTTCAGTCCTTCCTCCGCGAGCATCGATTGCGGGTCCTTCAGCCAAGAGAAGTGGGTCTTGACCACCCGCCCGGGCGCCTTGGCCTTTTTGTCGGGCCGGCGTGCCGGGAGTACGGCGTGGGCGTTGAGGATGGAGTCCTTGTCCTGCTTCAGCAACGCCGTAACCGCCTTGGGTCCGCCGAGGTCCTGGGCGCGCCTGGCGACCTCGGCCACCATGCGGGTGTCGCGGGCGGAGAGCTTGTCCTTGGCGGCCTTCTGAAGAACCTGCCCGGCCAGCTTGAGGTCGCCGCCGGTCCCGGCCTTGGCCTCCCGAACCGCGTACTCGGTTATATCGCGCGATATATTTCCCAATTCGGGGTCCAGCATGTTGAGATAGGCGCCGACCCAACTTTGAGCATGTCCCAACTTCCTGGCGAGCACCTCCTGCGTGCACCCCGTCGTCTCGATGATCGCCTGCAGGGCATTGGCCACGTCGATGGCAGCCATGTTCTCCCGGACGACGTTCTCGATCAGGCTCTGCGTCAGCAGGTCGCCGTCCTCGCCGGTGACCACCAGTGCGTCGACCTCCGTCATCCCGGCGGCCTTGGCGGCCTGGACCCGACGGTGCCCGTACACTAGGACGTACGCCCCGTTGTACGCCCGAACCTTGACCGGCACGAGCTGGCCCACCTCTCTCAGGCTGGCCTCGAGCTCCTCGAGCAACTCGGGCGACATTGATTTGCGAACCCTTTCCGACAGGCCTTGGATCTTGTTGAGCGGAATCTTTTGCAGTTCCATTCATATCTCCTTTTGCGTGGTGGTGGGGGCAGGGGATGGACCCCTACCCCCAACCGTATCGGATCGAACTACACTGTTCTGATGGCCTCGGCGAACGCACGGACCTTGGCCTGCGCCCGTCCGCCGAATAGTGCGGCGACCAGGATGTCGCCCTTCCCCTCACGGTAATCTTCGAGCTCGACCACCGCGTTGTACGCCGCCCAGGCAGTGCCGCCCAGGCCTGGGAACTCGTCTCCGAACTTCGTGTACAGTTTCAGCGCGGCGTCGCGGAGCTGCTGTGCCCTCTCTAGCCCGTGCTGGACACCGTTCTTGGCATCGTGCAGTACAGCAGCGTCGGCAGAGGAAAGCTGAACGTCCGTGCCGAATAGCTCTTGTGCCAGCATTGCCTTTTCTCCGACCTTGGGGTCCGGGTAGGCGGATCGCAGGATGCCCTCCAAGGCGTCGGTATTCAGCAACGCTTTGGCCAAGCGATCGAACTCTGCCAGGGTCCTGCCTTGGGCCTGCTCGAGCTGCTTGATCAGTCCGACGCGAAAACCGAGCTGACCGGCAACGGACTTCGTGTGGATGATCCGCGCCTGCACCGTGGCCTGCCGCAGCCCGGTGACGAGCGTATTCTGGCAGACCACCCGCACGGGAGTGAAGGCGATCTTGAGCGAAGTACCGCCGTCCTTCGTATCCGTTACGAGGAAGTACCGATGGATCCGCTCCGTACCGTTCCCGTTGCCCAGTACCGTTTCACCGGCGTCCAGTACCAGGAACATCGTCTTGCCGGCGTCCAGGGCGCCGATCGTCTCGACTGGCCACCGCTCGGTCAAAGGGTCGAGGGCGGCGCCGATGTCCGTGTTCTGGATGACGGTATAGCCCTCGCCGGCCCAGCCGAAGCACCGGTACTGGTCGTCATCCGGCGTCGGCTCGCGCACGATCGCCACGCGCCCTTCGATCGGTCTCCATCCGGCCGGGATTGTGATCCCGGCGTCGGAGGTAAACGCCGGCGCCTCGAACCCGATGGGTCGGGTTACCACCTGGAAGTGCAGGCAGGCGGCCGTCACCGCCTCGAGCGCCCCGAGAGGAGCGTCGAAGGTTCGACCCAGCCCGTGCCAGGCCGGTTCGCGCCTCCCGAGGAAGCGTTCCCCAAAGATGTTCGCAGACATGTGTTGCCTCCTTTTGGGCAGGTCCGCCCAGCGCCGCACCGGTGCCGTCACCGGTGCGGGACCTCGATGGACCTGGTTGAAGGTCTACCGTCCTAGCGGCACGCACTGACCGCCCATGCAGCTTGTGAGCGCCTGGGCCTGTTTCTGGCTCAGAGGCCTGCCCGGAAGGTTGCTCACGGCTACCCAGCCCAAGCATCGGAACTGAGATTCCTTGGCCGGGGGGTACCAGCTCGATCCCTCGTTGGGATCCATGTCGGATCGCAAGGAGTACGATGCGAACCAAGCGTCCTGTCCGTCAGGTCCTACCAGGTGCCACAGCCAGCCGCACGGATCCTGGTGACACTGCTTTGGCTCCGGGGTCGACTCCGGCGTCACCGTCGGAGTACCGCCCACCCCAGTTGGCGTAGGAGAAACATCACCCGGAGTAGACGTCGCTGTTTCGGTAGCTGTGTCTCCAGGCGTCGGAGTTGACTCTGGCTCTGTGGGACTGGCGGTAGGAGTCTCACTTGGCACCTCCGTCGGCTCGATGTTTACCGTAGCGGTAAAGATAGGCGTTTCGGTAAAGATCGGCGTCTCACTTGGCGCCTCTGTGGGAAGTACGCAGGCCCCGAAGTAGTCCTGCTCGTGCCCGGCTTGGGGTGTGCCGTCCTCGTTGAAGTGCCCGCCCGGCCCGTAAACCGCTGGGTACGGTAGCGTCAGGGTGACGTAGTTGGCCGGGTCGGACGCAAGTCCGGCCACATGGCAGATAGTGAACGTCTCTGGCGGACCACCCGCCTCCGCCCGAAGCAAGCTGGCTGCCAGTACAGCGAGGATCAGGATCAGACCCACCACAATCCACGATCGTTTCGTCATTCGTATTCTCCTTTCGGGCCGGACTGCCCGCGCCCTCCCCCGAGCGGAACTCGGGGGAGGTGGCTGGAAGTCCTACTTGCAAGGATCGCCTCGGGTCTGAAGATAAGAACCTCTGGACTGTTGGAAGACTACAACTTGACTTCCTGGTTCAACGGATGCCGGGAGAGTTCCAACAATTTTGATTAGTGTTCCAGACCCCGATCCAGTTGTCTTTAGGGTAGCAGGATAGATCTTGATGACCACCCTGCATTCAATCAGAAACGGCGGCATCGGGGTTGGGTCCGCCCAACGCCAGCCCCCCAGCAGACAGGTCTTTACCGCGTCACCCACGCTGTTCGGAAGGTGTATCTCGTTGATGATTTGGTGAGCTAGGATGCCCTCGTCTCCCTCCGGTACTGTAAGGGTATCCCAGTTCAGTTGGCACAGCGCAGGATCCAGAATTGGAGCAGCCTTGGGACCACAAGCCGCCAACATCGGTACAAATAGTGCAAGGGCCAACAGCAGCTTCTTCACGTCAACTTCCTCCTTTGGGCCGGTGCGCCCATCCCTGCCGCTGAGCCTCGAGGTTCAGCGACAGTGCATCGGCGGGCCGACGGGTCATTGAACGGGAATGACCAACCCGAGTTCGATCTGCTTGACCAGGATCGGTGGGGCGCAGGCGACGCATGCCAGTTTGCCGTCCCACCAGATCCTCTCGCTGTCCGGCACGGGGTAGATGTATCTGCCCTCGCCGGACGGAACGTGTACCCCACAGAACCCGCATTTGCGGGCCCGGGCGCGCCTTCCGGTTGGTTCCTCGCCTCCGTCCTCTTCGACGACCTGGTGAACGCCGCGGAGGACCCGGACGATGTCCCTGCTGGTGACCGCCTTCGCGTCCGGCACGTACCTCCCACGCATGGCCTTTGGCAGGTCGTAGTGCGCGTGCCTGGAGCCCGTGTGGAACATCCGGCGCCGGATACCGTGGGACCCGGCGAACTCGTGCAGTTCGTGCAGGCCCTTGTCCGACACGACGTGGACGCCGTCCGTGTAGATGGTCACGGCGTCACCGGGTGCCGTTCGGTGAACGTCCTCATCCAGTGCGTCAGGACCCTGGCGGCCAGGGGCCCGGCAAGGTCGAAGGTGTTCATCAGGTACGGACGGGCCCCGAACATGTTGGTGATCCCGGACTCTCGGAGTTCGTCCAGGTACTCCAACATCTCGTCGAGCTGCCCCTCCACCTGTGCGTTGAGTTCCAAGTCGGGGAGCATCAGTCCACCACCTTCTCGTTCGGATTGAGCCGCACGAGGATACGACCGAGTCGCTTGTGTCCGGTCATCTTGTAGTGCTTCTGCCACCAGGTGATCACGTCGGACGCCAGCGGGGTGTGCGCCCGAGCACCTTCGCCGTTGAAGAGCTCCATCAGTTCTTCCTCGGCGACTGTTGCAGCCTCGTCCATTCG
>Ga0209520_10000173_pt1 | contig 34225 bp, 29 predicted proteins | sample Rifsed16ft1_FD_184009 | JGI IMG/M metagenome (GOLD analysis project Ga0209520, IMG submission 184009) | Soil microbial communities from Rifle, Colorado, USA - sediment 16ft 1 (version 2) | ecosystem: Environmental > Terrestrial > Deep subsurface > Rock core/Sediment | place: Rifle, Colorado...
ACCAGGAAAAAATTGTCGATTACATGTTCAGCGAATATGAGAAAGGGAGAACTCCAAATCCCGATGTTCTTTGTAACCGCGAAATCAAATTTGACGTTTTTATGAAAATTGCGTTGAGCCTTGGCGCTGATTATGTCGCTACAGGTCATTATTGCAAAAAAAGCGAAATTGAGCTCAATGGCGAAACAGTATATCAATTGCTTGCCGGTGCGGACAATAATAAAGATCAATCCTATTTCCTTTGCCAACTATCACAAGAACAGCTGGCAAAATCATTGTTTCCCATTGGAGAATTGACCAAACCGGAAGTGAGGGAAATTGCCGCGCAAATGGAATTGGTGACAGCCGAAAAGAAAGATTCCCAAGGTTTATGTTTTATAGGAAAAGTGCGTTTGCCGGAATTTTTACAGCAAAAACTGGAGCCAAAGGAAGGAGCTATAATCCAGATTGACAAGGATCATTTGGTTTATAGGCCCGAAGAACAACAGGAGTTATCGTCAAAGGAATCGTTGCTGTTAGAATCAAATAAAATTGCATATACTCATGAAATGGGCAAGGTGGTTGGAAAACACCAAGGTGCGCATTACTTCACAATCGGTCAACGCAAAGGGCTGAACGTGGGCGGGACAAAAGATCCGCTATTTATTATCGCAACCGATGTGACGACAAACACGATTTATACCGGTTTGGGTAGCCAACATCCGGGATTGTTCAGAAAAGGATTGTTTATAGAAAAGTCAGAGGTGCATTGGATTCGCACTGATTTGGCTCTGGCCAATGGGGAACAAATGGAAGTGATGGCGAGAATACGTTACAGACAGCCGCTACAAAAAGCTACTTTGCATCAATATGAAGACGGATTGTACATTTCATTTCAAGAACCGCAATCCGCAATAACCGAAGGACAATTTGCAGCCTGGTATCTCGAGGATGAATTAGTTGGTTCGGGAGTTATTTCTTAGCTTAGTGCCTTGATAAAAAAAATCAAAGCGTCCTTTGGCTTACGAATTGGATATCGTTAAAAAAAAAGCTTTTATTGCAGTCAATAAATTAGTCTCCTAATGTTTCGTTTAATATAGTTTTCGATTATGAAAAAACTTTGTCTATTCTTTTTTTTCTTTTTAACTACAGCAGTTTTTTCGCAAGAAGACGCTTGGGTATATTTTGCTGCCAAAAACAATTCGCAATTTTATTTTGATTCACCATTAGAAATGCTTTCTCAGAGAGCTTTGGACAGAAGGGCAAATCAAAATATAGCTTTAGATTTAAAGGATGTTCCAATCGACCCTTCCTATATTAGCCAGATAAAATCGACGGCTGGAATTACGGTGATGGCCAAATCTAAGTGGCTCAATGCTCTTCATGTTAGAGGGACACAAAGCGCGGTAAATTCACTCAAAACTTATGCCTTTGTGAGCAAAGTGGATTTTGCCAACAAATCACTAAACCAAGCCGGTAAAACGGCCAAAGATTTTAAGACAAAAGAGCAAAGTAAGACTAAGAAAACGAAAGTAAATTTCGCATACGGCCAGTCTACAAACCAAATTCAAATGCTTAAGGGGGATTTGTTGCATCAGCAAAATTACACGGGTTCCGGAAAGGTAATAGCGGTTTTAGATGCTGGTTTTCCTGGTGTCAATACGGCATTGCCTTTTCAGAGACTTCGAGATAATAATCTAATTTTGGGTGGTTACGACTATGTTTCCAGAAGCGCTGATTTTTACCAAGGTGATTCTCATGGTACCCTCGTACTTTCTTCTATGGGAGGTTACAAGGAAAATGAATTGGTAGGGACCGCGCCAGACGCTTCTTATTACCTGTTTATCACCGAAGATGTTGTTTCTGAAAATCCGGTCGAAGAATCACTTTGGGTAGAAGCTGCCGAAACAGCCGATTATTTAGGGGTGGATATCATAAATACTTCTTTAGGATATTTTGAATATGATAACACGTCTTACAGTCATACTTATAGCGAAATGAATGGTGCGACCGCCTTTATGTCAAGGGGAGCCGAAATCGCTTTCTCTAGAGGAATGATTATTGTGGTTGCCGCCGGTAATGAAGGAACAACCAGTAATCCACATATAGCGGTACCCGCCGATGCAGTTTCGGTAATTGCAGTTGGCGCAGTGAATTCAGCTGAAAATAGGGCTTCGTTTAGCTCAATTGGGCCTTCCTTCGATAACCGTATAAAGCCGGATGTTATGGCACAAGGCGCTGCTGCCGTTCTATCGGACGGATTTGGAAATATAATTACCGCAAACGGGACTTCGTTTTCAAGTCCAATAATGGCCGGAACGGTGGCCTGCTTGTGGCAAGCATTTCCCAACAAAACAAATAAAGAGATTAGACAGTTAATTATCCAATCATCAGATAGATTTACGGCACCTAATGCCCAATATGGATACGGGATACCGGATTTCAGCGCCGCCCTGTCTAACGGATTGTTTGTAGAGGATTTCACTAAAAACTATTTTGTGGCCTATCCAAATCCGACAACTGATTTGATCTCGGTTTCTTTTCCAGAAGGCTTCAATAGTGGAACGGTTGTTTTTTATAGTATTTTGGGTAAGAAAGTTTTGGAACGTACAATCAGTAGTCCGTCAGACACATTTTCATTAAAGTCATTGAGCAACGGCATGTACTTTTACAAAATTGAATCAGATGCTTTTTCTAAGTTCGGAAAAATCATAAAACAATAACATTCAGCCTACTAAATGAATAAAATCACACAACTTTTCAATATAAAATATCCTGTCATCCAGGCGGGAATGATTTGGGTCAGCGGATATAAACTAGCCAGCGCAGTGAGTAATGCGGGCGGTTTGGGGCTAATAGGAGCGGGATCTATGTATCCTGAGGTGCTCAGGGAGCACATTCAAAAATGTAAAATGGCGACCTCGAAACCTTTTGGTGTAAATGTGCCGATGTTGTATCCAAACATCGAAGAAATCATGAAAATCATCGTCGAAGAAGGCGTGAAAATTGTTTTTACCTCGGCTGGAAATCCCAAAACATGGACTCCCTATCTGAAGGAAAATGGAATTACCGTAGTCCATGTGGTGAGCAGTACTGTTTTTGCATTGAAAGCGCAAGCTGCTGGCGTTGATGCCATAGTTGCCGAAGGATTTGAAGCGGGTGGACATAACGGAAGGGACGAAACTACAACTTTTACTTTGATTCCCATGGTAAAAGAACAAATACAGATACCGGTTATTGCCGCCGGAGGCATTGCAAATGGTCGAGGAATGCTGGCCGCTATGGTCTTAGGCGCCGATGGGGTTCAGGTAGGGAGCAGGTTTGCCGCTTCCAAAGAATCTTCTGCGCATGAGAATTTCAAGAAAACCATTGTGGAGGTTCAGGAAGGCGGAACTCAATTGACATTGAAAGAGTTGGCCCCCGTTCGATTGATTAAAAATAAATTCTACCAAGATCTTCAACATTTGTATGAAAAATGTCCGACAAAAGAAGAATTAACAGCTTTTTTGGGCAGGGCAAGGGCAAAAAGAGGTATGTTTGAAGGGGATTTAATTGAAGGCGAACTGGAAATAGGTCAAATCGCGGGGCTAATTCATCAGATAAATTCCGCTGAAGAAATCGTTCTGGAGATGATGACGGATTTTGAAAGCGCGAGAAGAGAGGTGCAGGAATTTGATTTTTAATTCTTATAAATAATGGGCAAAATTAAATTATATGTCGTGTTGCTTTTTCTAGGTGTTGGCCTGCAACAATCCTACGGTCAAAACTATAAATTCAAAACGTCCGGTTTTAGCGTCTTAGAAAAAAACGAGAGAGGAAAATGGGGCAAATGGTCCGACCTGAAGTTAGTAAATCTGTTGATTTCATTGGATACTGATAAGAATAGGATTGTGGTGTATTCCCAAGTCATTCAGTTGTTTGATATCATCGTGTATCAACCAACAGAAGAAAACGACACGGATATCGTTTATTCTTTTACCTGTAAAGACAACAACGGAGATGACTGCACGCTTTCCATCATTACCAGGAAAAATCAGGATAACAGGAAGCAATTGTATATCAATTATAACGATAGGATTATCGTCTACAACATTTTCAATATGTAAATTATAAAAAAAGTCGCCATTCGCGACTTTCTTTATCTATTGGTTTTTTGCGGAGGGGCAGAATCTAATCTACATCCTTAATAAAGTCATCGTACTCTGAATAGAAAAGTTCTAAGGCATTCATTTTTTCGTTGTAAAAAGCAAATATTTCGCCCCAATAGCTGCGGTTGCTGACGCTTACCCCTAGTTTTTCAATCCAAATACGGCTGATTGTTTTTCCATTTTCCAACACGTAATTTCTTTCAAACACAAGGTCTTTGACGAATTCCTCCTCCAATATGTTTTTTAAAGCCAGCAGTTTTTCAAAATAGCCGGTTCGCAAGTCATCGTTGCGATGCTCAATATCGATAAGCACTTGTGCCTTTTTATTGTCTACATAAAACTTAAAAGAGAAATTTTTAATTTTGGTATCGTATAGCACCCATTTCCGGGGGTATTTCTCTGCGAATGTGACCCAGAATTCTCGTTTTAATTTTTGAGTTTCTTCTTTACTGTACATTTTGCTTCTTCGAATTTGATTTTAGAAAATTTGCGCAATGTGATTTTCTAAACTATATTTATATTATATTTTGAATGCAAAAATAGACTTTGATTATGGATTTCCAATATTTTTTAGAATATGTTCCCAACTTGGCGGAAGCCAAGCTTCCTGCTATGGAAGCTCATATTAAAATGGCACCATTTGAAAGGATCGAGAGCATGAAAAACGATGTCTCTAAAGGCAAAAATCCCAAAATGGCTGCTGTTATGATGCTTTTCTATCCTAAAAATGGGATGACCCATCTCGTGCTTATCGTGCGGAATTCCTATGAAGGGGTGCATTCCGCACAAATAGCGTTTCCGGGTGGGAAATATGAAGCTGGAGATGAAAATTTTTCAGAAACAGCTTTACGGGAAACGCAGGAGGAAGTAGGCGTAAATCCGGCAATAATTGATGTAGTCAAGTCTTTTACGGAAGTGTATATTCCGCCAAGCAATTTTATTGTGCATCCTTTTCTGGGAATCTGCAAGGAGGAAATTTGCTTTGTTCTCGATCCCAGTGAAGTGTCAAGCATTATCGAATTGCCGCTGTCCATTTTCTTGAATGATGAAATACTTGTTGAAGCGAAACTGTCCACTTCTTATGCAAAGGAGATTAACGTTCCGGCATTTGATATTGAAGGACATATTGTCTGGGGTGCAACGGCGATGATGCTGAGCGAGTTGAAAGATGTTTTAAAAAGTGTCCTGAATTCAAGCCATTGATTTGTCACAATCACATGATAGTTTGTTGTTTTTAACGCTATTCGATAGCTGCCTATCGTTTCCGGTACAAAAGATAAAGAATTAATTCCGTAAGTTTGTAATCCAAATTTACTAAAAACACACACAATTTTATGGGGTTATTTAAGAGAAATCCTTTTGGTCACATATTGTTTTTGAAGAAATGGTTGATCCGGATTTTCGGGGGCATTACGCACAGACGCTATAGGGGTTTCAATGAATTACAAATAGAAGGTTCAGAAATTATACGAAATTTACCCGATGCAAATGTACTTTTCATATCCAACCATCAAACCTATTTTGCTGATGTCGTGGCTATGTTTCACGTTTTTAATGCCAGCCTGAAAGGTAGGGAAGACAATATCAAGAACGTGCTGTATTTATGGAACCCCAAACTGAATATCTATTATGTCGCGGCAAAGGAAACCATGCAGGCTGGTATTTTGCCGAGAATTTTGGCCTATGCGGGTGCCATTACAGTCGAAAGAACCTGGCGAGCAAAAGGGGTTGATGTCAAAGAGAAAAAAGAGGTAAACCCGAATGACACTGAGAACATCAAAGTGGCGCTTAAAGATGGATGGGTAATTACTTTTCCGCAAGGCACAACTAAATCATTCAAACCAGTAAGGAAAGGGACGGCCCATATCATCAAAGAACACCGACCTATTGTGGTGCCGATTGTCATAGACGGTTTCCGACGCTCCTTTGACAAAAAGGGCTTGAGAATGAAAAAGAAAGGGATCCTGCAGTCCTTTATCATTAAGGAACCGCTGGATATTGATTATGATAATGACACCATTGATGAAATAGTTGAAAAAGTGGAATATGCCATAGAGCAGCACCCTTCTTTCTTAAAAGTGATTCCATGCGAGGAAAGAGAAGAGCAAGAAAAACTAAACAAACTTCGTAGATGGGAATATTGATATAAAAAAAAAGAGTTCGCCGCGGCGAACTCTTTTTTTTATAAGTCGATTTTCTTCAATTCTTTATAATTGGCGTACAGTCTTCGGAGCAGGATCCCGTATAGGAGTCTGTAAAAAAGCCAAAATAGTCCAAAGAACACAACGGTGGTCAAAAGCAAAACTCCTATTGTGATTGCCATTACTTTTCCGTTGTTGGCGATCTGGTCGTTCAAAATACTAGTTTCGGGATTGTAAACTAAAGCGATCACAAAACCTATAATCAGGCTAACAACAGCCATCGCAAGGTTATACCATACATAATACTGGACCGTTTTTCGGGTCTTTAAAATGTCCTTCATCAGTTGTTTGGTAGATACAGTTGTAGTGATGCGAATGTAGTTTTTGTAAAACAAGTATATAAAAGCCAAAATTACACCATAGTTGAAAACGGTAAGTATCCTGAAATAGGATATCAGATCCGTATGATTGATCTGTTCCAAATACTCGTCGGTGTTAAAAAACACGCTAATCGAAGTCCATAGTAAAACCTCCAAAATGCTAATAATCAAAATCCACTTCACGATTGAAGACGATTTTTTATGGATCATTTTGTAAATTTCCACTTCCGATATCTGTTCAAAAGAATCTGCGTTCTTTTTCCAGTCTTTTTTTAATAAATCCAGCTCTTTCATATTCCTTAAGGATTTAATATTTTTTTTAATTTCCCTTTAATCCTGTTCATTTTTACTCTGGCATTAACCTCGCTAATACCCAAAGTTTCGGCTATTTCCCTATAGTCTTTATCTTCGAGATACATAAAAACCAAGGCTTTCTCTATGTCATTAAGCTGATAGACGGCCTTGTACATGAGTTTAATTTGCTCCTCTTCTTCGTAATTGTAGTCCACCTCCTTCATGAAGTGCTGTCTTCCCTCATACTCAACGGTAGCAACCGTTCGCTTGTTTTTTCTGTATAAGGTAATGGCGGTGTTCAGCGCTACACGATAGGCCCAAGTGGAAAATTTGCTATCGCCTCTAAATTTTGGAAAAGCCTTCCATAACTGAATGGTGATTTCCTGAAACAAATCTTTGTGTGCATCTTCGCAATCAGTATACAACCTACATATCTTGTGGATTATATTTTGATTATCCTTTAATTGCTTTACAAAAGAATGTTCTAGATTTTCACTCATGACTCATTAGTACCTCTCCGGTCGAATTTGTTACAAAGTACTACTTTTTTATTTTGTAGCACAGTTTTTTTGCAGTACAATAAACAGTTGTCCCGCTGTGCATTACAATCTTTATTTTTCTCAAAAAAGAGAAAAAAATAAAGGATTTTCATTGCCATCGGGGCTAGTCAACATATTTAGTTCTTCACAGGTCTATTTTCAACCTTGTGACCTAAAACAGAAGTCTTATTTTTCTTAACTGGCGATGTGATTTCTTGTCCCGCCGTGGAATCTTATTTTAGTTTTCTGGAGGTGTTTCGTCTCCAAATAAGGATGCCCAAATGGGCGGTTTTCTCGAAATTTTTTTTGATTAAATTGGCGATTTGGAAGGATGAAAACTGAAAACTGTTTTTTGAAACGGCGATGAATTGGATTGTGCTATGATTCTTACATGCTTGATAATCAGCGAAAATTTGATATGTGATATCATTCTTACAATGTTCTGATTTGCAATACTTTAACTTAACTTTAAGATTATTAATACATTAAAAATCAATAAGTTACGTTTTTTAAATAAAAATCAAATATTGTGCCTACTAAATTTAGCGAGTTTTGAATTATGTTTGGAAAATTAATTAAAGTACCACATTAATGAAAAGCATTATCATTTCCAATTTTAAGCCCATTTTAGTGGGTAAGTTAATCGATCAAAAAAAATTGAATCAATACACCAAGTTTCTATACCATCACTTCCAGAATCTGCCCAATCTGGTAGGGACTGAAGTTGATGATAGCTATAACGAGCCTAATAGTTTCGAGGTAATTTCAGACCAGGTAGACAAATATTCGGTTTCTCCCGAAAATATTAATCAAAGACAAATTTTGATTTTTGAAGAAGTCTTAGACTTTATTGAGAACAAAATGGATAACACTTTGCTATCGGATTATGATTTCCCTTCCAGCTTAATGACGAAGACCGGGGACACATTCGGACCTAAAATCGGAGTTCGAATGGAATGGTTTAAAAATAAAATGGGATATGTTTTTGACGAGTTTTATTCAGGTGAAATTGCCGCTCCCGAAAACCTGGTCCATGTTACTTGTTCCGGTTATTCTTCACCGAGTGTTGCCCAACAAGCGGTAATAAATAGAAACTGGGAAACAACACAAGTTACACATTCCTACCAAATGGGATGTTATGGTGCTTTTCCCGCAATCCGCACGGCAAGCAGTTTAATTAGTGGCAGCTCAGACAACGGTAGAGCAGATGTGGTTCACACGGAGCTTTTATCTGCGCATTTGAATCTAACGGAATTCTCTGTCGCAAATACGATGATTTGTTCTCTTTTTGCGGATGGTTTTATTGGGTATTCTTTATATGAAGAAGACGCTTTCATGAACGATGCCGATATACTGGAGAAAAAAGGGTTGCGAATCTTAGCTTCTCATGAGGTTATTATTCCTGATTCGTTGGAGGACATGTCATGGGAATTAGGGGAATATAATTTTTTAATGACCCTATCTAAAAGAGTTCCTGTTTTTATTCGTAAAAACATCAAATCCTTTTTAACCGTAATGTGCAATAAAGTGGGTATTGATTTGGAAGAGGAAAAAGGCAATATGCATTTTGCGATTCATCCCGGTGGGCCAAAAATCATTGATTATGTGGTTGCGGCAGTTGGGATTTCTAAAGACCAGGCACGTTGGTCTTATGACGTACTGAATCGTTTGGGAAATATGTCTTCAGCAACCGTGCCCCATATATTTAATGAAATAGTCAACGATCCAACGATTGCACCCGGTACAAAAGTTGTGGCTATGGCCTTTGGACCCGGACTTACCGCAACCGGACTGCTTCTTGAGAAAATATAACGTCAAAAACTGGAGTGACGGCGATTTCTCGTCATCATGTAAAAAGAATAATACGATTATGAGTTGTGAATTGTACCAAAATTCACAGCTCATAATTTTTTTTGCCATAATAATTCACCATCAAATTGACAAATTTGCTGTAACTCTCCATTCCGTCTTTTTGCTGATTTAGCTTTAGAAAATTGTCGTAAAAAAGATGAAAACCTGTTTCTAAGGCTGTTTCATATTCTGCCCTGAAGTCCTTGCTTTCCTTATAGTTTTTTAAGATTCCCGGATGGACGGTTTTTAGCAATTGGTCAAAAATGGCCTTGTTCCGCATTTCCCAATTGCCTAAACAATAACGCAAGGCGAAACTATAACCTGAATATTTGAAATACAAATTGTCGTTCTTCACCGAGGCCAGAAAGCCGATGAAATTGCATTCAGTTTCGCTGGCAAACCCCAATTGGTGCGCCATTTCATGGCAAGTTGTTGTTGGAAAATTATACATTGGGCCCAGATAATTCACTTGTGCCTCATTAGTGAAAGGGTTTAAATAACCGCCAAATCCCATATAAGTTAAGGGCAAGCTGATGAGCGATTTTTTTGCGCTCAAATTGGTATAGGAAAAGAAGGGATATCGATTGGATAAATTTTTATAGCCATTCAAATTCATTTGGAATGCTTGGTCTTGGGAGTAGGGGAACACCACTTTTGCATTTTTGTTTTCTGCTATTGTACTGTGGATGGCGTTGGTTTTTGAAATCAGTTTTCTGGTGAACTGAAGCAACTCCTGATCTGAATAGTCTCTTTGGATTGCCATCTTTTCAAAAAGCGGTTGGCGATAATAGTTCATTGCCCAAAGCAGATGAAACATAAAGTAAAAAATGGACAGGGAACTCAAAATATGTAATGTATTATTCTTCCATTGCAGTTTCCAGGTTTTTCTTTTGTTCCAGAGCCATTTAAACATATAAATGATTAAAATAAAATAAATAAAATCTCCTATCGAAAAGGGAATGCTTCCAAATGTGTTTCTTGAAAATGAAGCGATATACGGATACAATCCCATGCTGTAATAACGTTCCACATGGTCAGGGAAAAAAGGAATGACTTGAAGAAATATTATTTGCACAAAAAGAAAGACCGGAAGAATGTGTTTTTGTTTCACGGCAGTGATTTTGAAAACGTAAAGGTAATTACAATATCGATTAGTACCGAAAAAGAGTTTAAACTTTGTAACTTTGAATTTTAAAAACAATAAACTTCAAACACAAATAAATGAGTCAAGAAATAAGAAATTTAGAGCCCAAAGCACTTTGGAATAAGTTTGCCGATTTAAATGCCGTGCCTCGCCCATCTAAAAAAGAGGAACGAGTAATTGAATTTATTAAAAACTTCGGGAATAGCCTTGGACTAGAAACTTTTGAAGACGAAATTCGTAATGTCATTATTCGCAAACCAGCCACTGCAGGCATGGAAAATCGCAAAGCCATCGTAATGCAAGGGCATTTGGATATGGTGCACCAAAAAAATTCCGATACTGTTTTCGATTTCGATACTCAAGGAATCGACATGTATGTTGATGGAGACTGGGTTCGTGCCAGAGGAACGACTCTCGGTGCTGATAACGGTCTTGGGGTTGCCGCAATTATGGCGATTTTAGAAAGTAAAGATATTCCACATCCTGCTATTGAGGCACTGTTCACTATCGATGAAGAAACTGGAATGACAGGAGCATTAAACCTAAAAGGCGGCATTTTGCAAGGGCAAATCCTCTTAAACTTGGATACGGAAGAAGATGATGAGATTGATATTGGTTGCGCTGGCGGTATCGATGTGACGGCGACACGCAGCTATAACGAAGAAGAGGTACCGGAAGGTTCAGTTGGGCATATAATCACCGTAAAAGGACTAAAGGGGGGGCATTCAGGTATGGATATCCACAAAGGTTTGGGTAATGCCAATAAAATCATGAACCGTTTGTTGTTTGACGCATTCGAAAACTTTGGTTTGCAAGTGGTCGAAATCGACGGTGGAAGTTTGCGTAACGCTATTCCTAGAGAAAGTGTAGCTAAAGTGGTTATCTCTGAAATGTTTGATGAAGCCTATATTTTTGATATGCAGGAAATCATCAATGACATCAAAACGGAATATAAAACCACGGAACCAAACTTGACAATTGAAATCGTGAAATGCGAATTGCCGAAAAAAGTAATGGATTTGGGGGTTCAGGAAGGGATCATCAGAGCCATATATGCTGCCCATAACGGGGTGTATAGAATGAGTGCCGACATGGAAGATTTGGTGGAAACGTCTAACAATATAGCTAGGGTAATTGTTAAGGATGGCGAAATTTCTGTGGGTTGTTTGACTCGTTCTTCTGTAGAGACGTCCAAATTTGATTTGGCTAATTCGTTACGTTCCGCATTTGAATTGGTGGGATGTGAAGTGGAGCTTTCAGGATCTTATCCCGGTTGGACTCCAAATGTGAAATCGGAGATTTTAGATGTGCTAGTTCCTATTTACGAAAAGCAAAATGGAGAAAAGCCGAAAGTGGTGGCATGTCACGCTGGATTGGAATGCGGTATCCTTGGGACTAATTACCCTGACATGGATATGATTTCTTTCGGTCCTACCATTCACGGAGCACATTCACCTGACGAAAGAGCCAGTATTTCCTCTTCTCAAAAATTTTGGAAATTTTTGTTGGAAATTTTAAAAAACATTCCAGTCAAATAATAATAGTCTGGAAATTATATAATAAACCCTCGTTTAGTAATAAACGAGGGTTTGTTATTTAAAGGAATTAGTCTCTTTTTGGACTGTTTTTCTTTTCTCTTTTTTCTTCTTTCTTTTCTTTTGCCGTTTTTAGCGGTTCTTTTTTAGCGGTTTTTTTCGCGTCTTGACTTTTTGCCATGATATAAGTATTAAGATTTTCTTTTCTATTGGAAGTAAATGTATATAATATTTTGATTTATTTTAAATATTATTGCAAAAAATCACCATCTATAATGAGTAATTCGGCTCCGTTTACTGAGATCGAACGATGTGAGCTCGCATTATCGGATACCACATAACTCATTCCTTCTGAAAGGTACTTTTCTTCCCCAGATTCCATTTCGCTTATTATATGTCCTTTAAGGCAATGGACAATGTGTCCTTTTTGGCACCAATGGTCTGCCAGATAATTTTCTGAATAGATGACTTTTCGGATTCTTAGTCCGCCTATTTGTATGGCTTGCCAAGTGGCCGTGCCGGTTTCCCCCGGATGATTCGTTTTTTCTATTTTGTCCCAATTAATAGTTTGGAAAGCTATGTTCGGCATAATTTGATTAGATTAATTAAAAATTAATTTCGATTTTAAATATAAATCCTCAATTATGGTCATAATTGAGGATTAAATATTTGTCTTTGCATCGAAAAATAAGCTGTTGATGCAGATTTTCTATCTTTTTTTCAAAATCTTATATTCTTCATAGCATCCACTTATGGCATCCATGATTTGTAAATCATTTGCCGTTTTTATGAAAGATTCAGAGTAGTTGCATCGCTGTAAAATTTCGGCAATTTCTTTTTTATCAACGCCAAGCAGGACCGCTATCGTTTCTCTGTCAAACTTAGATTCCAGAAGATTTCTAACGGTGTCGTCTTTCTTCATTTCTTTTAGTTTCTTGAGTTCTTTAGGGTTGTTCCCAAAGAAATTATAGAGCATGTCTGCCGGATTGAAAATCGAGCCGAGAACTCTACCGAAAGCATTTGGGGAATATTCACCGGCTTCGTAGGCATGCGTTAATCCAGAAATACTGTAACGATAGTTTTCATTTGTTGGAATTGTTTTTGAATCCACCTCCAAATAGCCCGTTAAATTAAAAGGCCTGATCACGACTTCCTCAAGTGCAATTGCTTTTTCTGTAAGGAATATTTTGGCGACCTTGTTTTTTATCCAGTCATTGGTGACTTTGACCCTTAGCGATTGATATCCTAAAAGAGAAAGATGTAACGTATCGGTTGGTTGCACGTCGATTTCAAAGTAACCTTGCGAATCAGTTCGCGCTCCTCTTACTTTGTTGATGTTGATGATGTTGACGTTAATCAGGGGCGACTTAGTGTTGTCGTTGTAGATAAAACCGGATACTTTTTGGGAAGGAACTATACTCTGCGCCGAAACGGTTGCGGATAGTGTTAAAAAAAAGAGGACTACAAAATATTTCATAAACTGGTTTAAAACTTTAAAAGTAATAAAACAGGATTAAATATTTTGTAGTCCCTTATATTATTATAAGAAAATTAACAGTAAATGTTAGTCTTTTCTTGGTCTTCTTGGTCTAGGTGAATCACCGAAACTTTCAGAACGTCTAGGAGCTCTATCTGAAGCGCCTTCTCCTCTTGAAGAACTTCTTCCGCCAAAGCCGCCTTCTCTTGGAGCTGAACTTCTTCCGCCGAAACCACCTTCTCTCGGAGCTGAGTTTCTGTCGCTTCTAAATCCGCCTGAACCTTCTCTTCTTGGAGCAAAGCTGCCTTCTCTTCTTGGAGCGGAACTTCTTGCACCGCCGCCAAAACCACCAGAACTTCTTCCGTTATGGTCACGTCTTCCGCCACCATCATTTTTAGAAATTTCAACATTGATACGACGTCCTTCCAGTTGTACGTTGTTCAATACTTCCATCACTTTATCAGTGTGTTCAGGGTCCGTGTTAAAGAAAGAGAAACCTTCTTTTACGTCCACTTTGAAAACGTCATCACGACCTAAGTCTAATGTTTCTTTCAAGTAGTCTTTTAATGACATCCAATCAAAATTATCTCTAGAACCTATGTTCACAAAATATCTTGTTGCACCACCATTGTTGCTTTCTCTTGGAGCACCATCTCTATCATCACGATCACGTCTTTCAGAGTTCGATTGATTTGAGATATCTCTAGTTTTCTTGTAATAGTTGATAAAACGATTAAATTCTACCGAAACCATTTTCTTGATTAACTCTTCTTTCGTCAAGTCTTCAAGAACATTGTTTATTGCAGGAAGATAGTTGTCAATTTCGTGATCTACTTCTACGTCTTTAATTTTATTGGCTAAGTGCAATAATTGTATTTCGCAGATTTCGATTCCGGAAGGAATTGTTTTTTCTTCAAATTTTTGTTTGATGATTCTTTCGATTGAAGAAATCTTACGCAATTCACTTTTAGTCACGATAACAATAGAAGTACCTAATTTACCTGCACGACCAGTACGGCCTGAACGGTGATTGTAAGTTTCTATTTCGTCAGGAAGTTGGTAATTCACTACGTGAGTAATGTTATCAACGTCAATTCCACGTGCTGCAACGTCAGTTGCAACAAGCATTTGGATTTGTCTTCCTCTAAAAGATTTCATAACACCATCACGTTGCGCTTGAGATAAATCTCCGTGCAATGCAGCAGCGCTGTATCCGTCTTCCACTAATTTTTCAGCAACTGCTTGTGTATCCCTTTTGGTACGACAAAAAACTACTGAGAAAATGTCTGGATTAGCATCAGCTAAACGTTTCAAAGCTTCGTAACGATCGCGTGCGTTTACAAGGTAAAACTCATGTGAAACTGTTGCGGAACCTGAATTTTTTGCTCCAACTGTAATTTCAATTGGGTCTTTCATGAATTGTTTTCCAATACGTGCTACTTCAGCAGGCATTGTTGCAGAGAACAACCATGTGTTTTTTTCGTCTGGAGTAGTTGACAGAATGTTTACGATGTCTTCGTAGAAACCCATGTTCAACATTTCGTCGGCCTCATCTAGAATACAATAGTTGATTTGAGAAATGTTTACCAATCCTCTATTAATCATGTCTTGCATTCTTCCCGGAGTTGCCACAATAATTTGTGCGCCTCTCTTAATGTCTCTTGCTTGGTCTGTTATGCTAGCCCCACCGTAAACTGCTACCACATTAATACCTTTTTCGTATTTAGAGTAGTTTTTAATTTCGTTGGTAATCTGCAAACAAAGTTCGCGTGTTGGAGATAAAATTAATGCTTGAGTATTTCTGTTGTTGGCATCAATTTTTTGGATAACTGGAAAACCAAATGCTGCCGTTTTCCCTGTCCCTGTCTGAGCCAACGCAACCATATCTGTGTCTTTTTCCAATAATAGGGGAATCGCTTTCTCCTGTACTTCGGTCGGATTCTCAAATCCTAGATCTAAAATCGCCTTCAGTAACGATTCACTCAATCCTAATTGTTCAAATTTATTCATATGTATTTTTAAAATAGGGTGCAAAAGTACTCTAAAATATCGACATAAACTAATGCTATTTTAAGTTTTAATGTTTTAATATCATTTGATTATCAGAAAGTTATATTTCTAATCGAATAGATTACGCCCTTAATTTAGACTTTCGGCTAGAAATAATGGAATCTAATCTGTAGTTTTAGTCAAAAAGTATTGAAATGGCGACGATTATTTTTCGTTTTTCAAAAAGGCTACCAATTTTCCGGTTGCAATCGCCCTATGGCTGATTGTGTTTTTTAGCGCTGAGTCCATTTCCGCAAAAGTTGCCTGATATCCCTCCGGCTGGAAAATAGGGTCGTAACCAAAGCCATGGTTCCCAGATTTTTCCATAGTGATCCTGCCCCCTGCAATTCCGGTAAAAAGATGTTGTTTGCCATGGCTGTTTAAAGCGATCACCGTTTTGAATTGTGCCTTTCTATTGGTTTTTCCGCCTAGTGCGTTCAGCAGTTTATTCATGTTTTCGTCGGAATCACATTGCTCCCCGGCGTACCTGGCAGAGTAAACGCCCGGTTGGCCATTCAAGGCTTCCACTTCCAACCCTGTGTCATCAGCAAAACAGTCGTAACCGTACTTTTGTGTCACATAATTAGCTTTCAGAATAGCGTTTCCTTCTATGGTATTTGAAGTTTCCGGGATTTCTTCGTGGCATCCGATGTCCTCGAGGCTGAGGATTGTTATCGACTGAGGGAGAATTTGCTGGATTTCTTTGATTTTGTTTTTATTGTTGGAAGCGAAAACTAATTGCATTTTTTTGGATTTAAGTGCCGTTGCAAATATACATTTTTTAGCTGTTCACATATATGTATGAGAGAATAGATCCAATAATAATTGAATTTTCGGGATTGTCAAAATATATCACTAAATTAAAGTGATTGCTTCTTATTTAGGTCAAGAAATTAAGCCTATTACAATAGGTTATGAAAAAGTGCTAATAATTAGTTAATCAATTGATTTACAGTATTTTGTTGTATTATTAATTGTATCTTTGGGTATGGTTTTGGTTTGTTTTTGAATATGGCCATCTGCGAGGAGAAGCGTATTTGATAATCAGTTGTATCGTAAGGTATAAGTTGAAAATGATAAACCAAAGTCTATGATTGGAGGTCCGTAAAAGGGCCTCCTTTTTTTTGTTTGTTAAAATAAATTAGAATTAAAAACAGGAGTTAAATATTGGTTAAATACTGAAAATCAGTAAATTGACAAAATGTTAATCGTATCTTTGGGTATGGTTTTGGTTTGTTTTTAAATATGGCCATCTGAAAAGAGAAGCGTATTTGATAGTCAGTTGTATCGTAAGGTATAAGTTGAGAATGATGAACCAAAGTCTATAATTGGAGGCCTGTAAAAAGGCCTCCTTTTTATTGCAATCACCAGCTAAGGGGTTTGCTTTTTTTTAATGTATTTATGGAATATTTAAAAAAACTGGCAAAGTAATGTTGAAAATCAAACAGTTCGAAGTAAAGGTGAAAATGGCGTAAAGTCCCAGTTTGATTGAGTTAATCATTGGTTAAAATCATAATTTTCGGTTGTTTTTGCGAACGGGAATCGTATCTTTGGGATGTGGTTTTGATTAATTACTTGTGTCTGTCAATCTTCACATAAGATCGATAACGCAATAATCAGCTATACTGTTTTAAGTATGAGTTGATAATGGTAAATCAGAACTTACAACTGGAGGGCTTCTAAAGCCCTCCTTTTTTTATGGCCAATACATTTTAGTACTTAAACGGAGTGCCTGATTCCTTCGTAATTGGATTGGTTGATGTCCAGTTGTGTTCCAAAAGGGGTTGTGGCGTCAATATTTTTAGCTCTTTCATAGGCAAACGAACGCTCGTTTCTGGAAAACGGTCTGTTATCGGTAGTCCTTTCGATGAAATATTGCTGAATCTCGGGAGCTATCGCCTCAAAAAGGCACCTGAAGTATCCCAGGACAGGAAAATTTATAAGAATGGCATGCCTGCGTTGTAAAGTATTAGTAAATCCGATAACCAACAAAACGGCTATAACGGAATGTACGATAGGGCCAGTATTAAAATAGAAATGGATTGCCAAGGATAACACGAAAGCTGCAAGTCCAAAAGCAAAAAAATTTTTTCTCATGTTGAAAATATTTATTTTCAACTGAATTAGAAAGAATATGGTGTCATTTTTACTTTAAAGCTAAAAAAAGGAAAAAAATTAACTTTATATTTCGCACAGTAAAATAGCTGTTAAAACCGAATGAGATTTTTTAACGTAAATAGTTAAATAGCAAAGGACAAGCATGAAAACAAGTAAACGCCGTACATATTTTAATTTCATAAAGATTTTGTTTTTTATGTTGATTTTTACGAATTCCTATTCGCAGTATGTTTTTCAGCGCAATGCATTGCCTGAAAAAAAATCTCTGCATGACTATACAACGGTGGCAGATGTGGGGCCAAGTGATTTAGACATCCAATATGTAATGGCTAATTTCGAATCCTTGAAGCCCAGCGCACTAAAAAGCGAGAATGATGATTTGGGCTTTACCCAAAATAATTTTTGGGCAAAAATAGAACTTCAGAACACAACGGGTCTTGATTTGCATTACTATCTTGAAACGGCCCGTCCCATAACAGACTTGGTTGAATTATACACGATAGATGAAACTTCGGGTACTATCACCAAGGCTATAAGTGGAGATAATATGCCTTTTTCAAAAAGAACATACGGTAATCGCAAAACACTTTTTAAAATTGATATCCAACCTAAGGCAAAGCTGAAATTGTTTTTGCATTTAAGAAGCGATGGTGAAAATCTAAGACTGCCGGTAAATTTATATTCTGCGGAGAGTCTTATAGCAACGGATTCTTTTGAACAACTTATTTTTGGGCTCTTTTACGGGGTTTTGGCAATTGTAGCAATTATTTACTTTTTCTTCTTCTTTGCATTAAAGGAAATTACCTTTTTATACTACAGCTTGTATGTCGTTTTTGTAGGTTTATTGCAATTTGCTTTAGATGGTTTCTTTTATGAGTTCGTGACTCCCTCTGGCGGATGGTTTTCAAACAAAGCGGTATTGCTAATCGCGATAGTTGCGGTTTTTCTATCGGGTAAATACAGCGAAGTGTTTTTGAATATAAAAAAGTACGGCAAAAATATCTATCTATTGTTTAATATCGCTTATGCGCTTCTTATGTCATTGCTATTATGCGTGATTTTTATTCCTTCCCTTTTGTTGATATGCTATGTTGTCATTAACGTACTTAGCTTGGTGTTCTTAATTCTGATTGTGTATTCAATAATTTACCTCTATTATCATAGAAAACCGGTAGATTCTTTTTTTACCGCTGGAATTCTATTTCTAATTTTGGGTTTTGGGGTGTTTATATTGTATAATTTTGGGTTGTTGCCTCATAGTTTTTTAACGCAAAACAGTTCCAAGCTTGGGACAGGATTAGAGGTTATTTTTCTGTCGCTATCCATGTCTAATCTGATCAGGAATCTTAAAAACGAAAAAAATGAACTGAATCGTATTGCTTTGGTTCGTTCGGAAGAAATGAACGACTTGAAGACGTATTTTTTATCTAATATCAGTCACGAATTGCGAACGCCATTGAACGCCATCATGAATTTGATAGATTCGATTTCCAGTGAAGTAGAAGACGAGAAAATTAAAAAAAATTGCCAGGTGATTAAATATTCGTCACACGGCTTGTTGAGTTCCGTAAACGATATTTTGGACTTCTCTAAAATCGAGAAAAACGAATTGAAATTAGAGAATGCGCCTTTCAGCCCGCTGCAGCTTGTAGAAAGAGTAAGAAGGAGCGCCGAAATTAGGGCCAAGGACAAAGGGCTTGAATTTCATTTTTCAAAACGGGACGGCTTTCCTGATGTGTTGAAGGGGGATGAAACCAGATTGACCCAAGTGATCAATAACGTGTTGAGTAATGCCATTAAATTTACTTCGGAAGGGTTTGTGAAATTTGAAATTGAAACTCAAATCAAAGCGGACAATCGCGCCAGTTTAATAATAGCAGTGTCTGATTCAGGTGTGGGAATCCCGAAAGAGAAATTAGACAGTATTTTTGATTCCTTTTCCCAAAATAGCATTGACAACAAGAGAAAATTCGGCGGGCTGGGATTGGGGCTATATATGGTAAAGACTTTGGTGGACATGCAAAACGGAACAATCTCAATGAACAGTTACGTTGGGAAAGGGACGAGCTGCACAATCACAATCGATTTTGATATCATAGAACAGCAAAAGCTTAAAACCGTTTCACCGGAGCCAGTCGTGTTTGATTTAGGCGGGAAAACGATTCTGGTGGTAGAGGATAATCCGATGAATCAGATGGTGATCAAAATGGTGACTAAAAAATGGCTGAATACCAACGTTGTATATGCAAATAATGGTCAGGAGGGACTGGATGCTTTTAAAACGAACACCATCGATGTGGTTCTGATGGATCTCCAAATGCCAGTTATGGACGGTTATGAGGCGACGATTGCAATAAGAAACGGTGAAGTGGGTAAGGATAACGCAGACATTCCCATTATTGCCCTGACAGCTGATGTTATGGAAAGCACTAAGTCACGAGTAGCAGAAATAGGAATGAACCATTATCTAACCAAGCCGATTAATAAGGAAATTTTGTTTCAAGCCATAAAAAATTTAGTCTAAGTATAGCGCAAGCGCACATAGACATGTTTAATTCCTTTCTTGTCTGAATCCCTTTCGTCGATTTCAAGAATGTCTGTCAATGATTTCAGCATCGGTGTCAGTTTCGGAAAGCCATAATTTCTGGGGTCAAATTCCGGTTTTTTCTTGACGATCAGGTTTCCCACATCACCAAGGAATGCCCAGCCGCTATCGTCGGCAATGTCGTCTATAGAATCTTCGATAAGATCAATTGTTGGTTCGTCAACTTTATTGAGGGGTTTTGGCGTTATTTTTTCGACAACTTTCGAAGGGTTCTTGTCAATTACTTTTTTTGTTTCAGTTGCAGTAGTTCTTTTTGGCTTCTTTTTCTTAATGTGACCATCTAAAACTTCAATATAAACGAACCTGTCACAGGCCACGATGAACGAATTGGGTGTTTTTTGTTCGCCTATTCCGATGACTTTCATACCAGATTCTCGAAGACGTATCGCTAAACGGGTAAAGTCACTGTCGCTGGAAACGATGCAAAATCCATCTACTTTATCAGAATATAATAAATCCATGGCATCAATAATCATCGCTGAATCAGAAGAGTTTTTACCTACCGTATAACTGTATTGCTGGATAGGAGTAATGGCATGCTCCAATAAGACGCCTTTCCAGCCACCAGCGTTTGGTTTCGTCCAATCGGCGTAAATACGTTTGGTTGTGGGTGTTCCAAATTTAGCGATCTCTTCCATCATTCCTTTTACGTTACTGTAAGGAACATTGTCTGCATCTATCAGAACGGCTAATTTTAGTTCTTTTGTGTCTTGTGCCATAAATTAATAATTGATTTATTTATTCAAAGGTACAAAGTTTATTGATGAAAACGACTTTTTAGCCCTGATCGAAACGGCATCCCGCGCTTTTTTGTGCGGATATAGTGTAGAGCGGGAATAGCTCCCGATAGCCAAAAAGAGATGCCCAGAAAAATAAATTTACTTTAAATCCCTTTATAAAATATAAATTTTTATTTTTGCAACTTCTTAAAGTTAAAATTATTACTTAAATATATTATGGTAAAAGATTTATTCGAAAGGATTCAAAACAATAAAGGACCATTGGGAAAATGGGCTTCACAGGCTGAAGGCTATTTCGTTTTTCCTAAATTAGAAGGTGAGTTGGGTCCAAGAATGCAGTTTGGTGGAAAAGATATTTTGAACTGGAGTTTGAATGACTATTTAGGTTTAGCGAATCATCCTGAGGTGAGAAAAGCGGATACGGATGCAGCAATTCAATATGGAGCGGCTTACCCAATGGGAGCCCGAATGATGAGTGGACAAACCAAATACCATGAGCAACTAGAGGAAGAATTGGCTGCTTTTGTAATGAAAGAATCGGCTTATTTATTAAATTTTGGTTACCAAGGAATGGTGTCTATCATTGACGCTTTGGTTACAAAAAATGATGTGATTGTATACGATGTAGATGCACATGCATGTATTATTGATGGTGTTCGTTTGCACATGGGGAAACGTTTTACGTATCGTCATAATGATATTGCAAGCATGGAAAAAAACCTGCAACGTGCTACAAAATTAGCCGATGAGAATGGCGGAGGTATACTTTTTATTACTGAAGGTGTTTTTGGAATGCGAGGACAACAAGGAAAATTGAAAGAGATTGTTGCGATGAAGCAAAAATACAATTTCCGTTTGCTTGTAGATGATGCACATGGTTTTGGAACACTTGGAAAAACAGGTGCCGGAGCAGGTGAGGAGCAAGGTGTTCAGGATGATATTGATGTTTATTTTTCGACTTTTGCAAAATCAATGGCTAACATCGGTGCATTTGTAGCAGCCGACAAGGACATTATTGATTACCTTAAATACAACATGCGTTCTCAAATGTTTGCCAAATCGTTACCTATGATTCAGACAATCGGTTCATTGAAACGTTTGGAATTGTTGCGTAATCACCCGGAATTGAAAGACAAACTTTGGGAAAACGTAAATGCATTGCAAAGTGGATTGCGTTCGAGAAATTTCAATATTGGGGATACTAATACCTGTGTTACACCCGTTTATCTTGAGGGAAGTGTGCCTGAAGCTATGATAATGGTAAATGATTTAAGAGAAAACTACGGTATTTTCTTATCGATCGTAATCTATCCAGTGATTCCAAAAGGAATTATCCTGTTGAGAATGATTCCTACTACTTCACATACGTTATCTGATATTGATGAAACACTAGTTGCTTTTGAGGCGATTCGTGAGAAACTGGAAAACGGAACCTATAAGGAAATTGCATCAAGAACTACTGTTGATTTAGACGCATAGTTTAGCAATCAGTTTTTACTGATAGGCTCGAAATTATATAAAGAAAATCCATCAGCTGCGGCTGATGGATTTTTTCGTTTAAATTAAACCCGACATTTTTCTCAGGTTTGGGTGTGTTATTCTGAAACTGATCACTAAAAAAAACTGACCCCACTGACCACTCCTTTTTTAAAGTTCTTTTTTGAAAGTCTTTCTTCTGCAATAAACTTCTGGTGCAAAATGTTTCCATAAATTGATGCTGGCAAGATTGTCTGCCAGTTCCGGTGTTCTGAAACAGTTTACGACGCCCTTTTCTTTGAAAGTGTGGTAGTATTCGTTAAAAATGATTGCGGTAACCGCTTTGTTTTGAAAATTTGGATGTACACCGATCAAGTAGAAAATCATATCCTTACTTTGATTTTTCGCTTTCAATAAGTGAATGAAGCCGAAAGGGAATAATTTTCCTTTTGCTTTTTGCAATGCTTTGGAAAACGACGGCATAACGATGCTAAATGCCACTATATTGTGGTCTTTGTCCTCTACAAACTTGATGTATTCGGGATTGATTAAGCTGATGTATTTTTTCTTGAAATATTCTTTTTCTTTATCTGTAATGGCTACAAAAGAAGACAGGGAAGCGTAAGATTCATTGAATAAATCAAACATCTTATCCACATGCGGCATCACTTCTTTGGTCGTCTTGAAATTTAACGGGCTTAACTGGTACCTTCTTTTAACTAAATCATTCGCTTTTTCGAAAAATTCAGGTTTTACGTTAGAAAAAGGGAATTTGCTCTCTATGTATTCCTTTTCGGTAACATATCCCAATTGCTCAAAATGGGCAGCGTAGTAGGGATGATTGTACCAGGTAACCATAGTTCCCAGCTGATCGAAACCCTCGGTGAGAACTCCCACTTTGTCCAGATTAGAGAATCCCATCGGGCCTTCAACATATTCCAATTTATTTTTCCGACCCAATTCATAGACTTTTTCAAGCAAAGTTTTAGTCACTTCAATATCGTCGACTGCGTCAAACCATCCGAAACGCACTTTCTTTTTTTGTTGATTGTTTACTTCGCCCCAATTGATGATCGCTGCGATTCTACCTACCATTTTGTCACCTCTGTATGCCATGTAAAAGGAAGCTTCGGCATTATCGAAAGCAGGGTTTTTTTCTTTATCAAAAGATTCCAATTCATCGGCAATGATCGGCGGCACCCAGAATTCGTTGTCTTTGTAAAGCGAGAAAGGGAATTTTATGTAGTCCGTTAATTCTTTTTTGGTAATGGCTTCTTTAATTGTAATCATTGTGAAATTTTATAATGTATTTTCTAGTTGTTCTTTGCGTTTTTTATTTTTCTTTTCTACTTTTTTTTGTGCCTTTGATTTTTTGCCGCCTCCATTGTCAAGGCTCATTCTTACTTCCTTATAGTTGGCATCATAGCGCCAAGAGAATCCTACGCCGCCATAAAGAACTGTTGGAGTATCCTTAAAATTGGTACTTATTGACGCGTCAATTTGCATGTCGGGATTCAATAAATAGGCGGCACCACCGCGAAGAATGGCATCGCTGTAGAAATCACTTTTAAATCCTTGGTTTTCCAAAAAACCGGACCATTTGGCATTGAATCCTTTGGTCAAAGTAACAACGTAACCGTAACTTGGATAATCGGTACCGACGTAATCAGCAATAATGTTGGTCACGAAAACCCAGGTCCCGTCTCCCAAATGGTTTTGTGTAATCAACATGATTTTTGGGGTAATATCTGCATTTTGGGAAAAATAGTATGGGTTATCCGCCATTGTAAAATTGGCACCCGCAAATATAGAAACTGCGGGAAGTAATTGGTGCCAATTGAAGGTGCGATTTGCTTTCCAACTGTAGATATTTACTTTTTTCTCATAATTTTTAAAAGGGTCATAAATCAAAAATTTAGCTCCTAAAACGGTTTGTTTTAATGCGGATTTATTGATGCTGCTGTAGGGAGTTGTGAATTTTTCGTTTTGGTATTGGAGATCGGCTATCAATTCTAATCTTTCCATAAACAAGCCCCATCTTAAGGTGAAGTCTAATCCGATACCATTGGCATCGTACCCTAGCAATCGGTGGTTTTCTTTAATGCCATAGATCCCCGTTTCGGCTTGAATAACATTTTTCCCTACCGCAAAAGCCGACATGGTTTCCCCGGGCCTGTTAGAGTTGATCTGGTCTGTATGCTGCCCGTAATGAATGCTTGGTATAATAATTAGAGCAAAAAGTAATGTGATTTTAAGTTTTGTCATATTATTTTTTGATTTTAAAATTAATAGCGCTTTTCAAATGTACTATAATTTATTATTTATTTAAGAATGATAGTTTAATTTTGAACGCAGGATTTATTAATTTTGGGAAAAATTATTAAATTATGCAAACTGCCTCTTTTACGGGTTTTATAAAAACATTGTTTTACATACTAGCTTTCTACTATATATTTAAGTTTTTGGCCAAATTGTTTTTGCCATTACTGGTTAAAAAAGTAGTGCAGAAAGCTGGAGAAAATTTCCAACAACAGCAGCAACGCACACAAGGTACTTCATGGGACAAAACACGATCGAACGATGAGGTAATTTTTAATACAAAAAACGATAAAAACCCTCGAGAAACTAAAAAAGTAGGAGAATATGTCGATTACGAAGAAATAGATTAAATTTGTCGTAGTTTGCATCGTTTCATTATAAAAAAACTCTCGAAAATTGAAGATATTAAAAAAAATTTACCCGCACGCACTTGCCATTTTTGGTTTTGTATTCATTTCTCTCCTTTATTTTTATCCTGTATTACAAGGCAAGCAGATTTTTCAATCTGATATTGCCCAGTATACCGGTATGGCTAAGGAGCAAAATGACTTTAGAGCTTCGGAGCATGTGGAGCCTTATTGGACAAATTCAGCCTTTGGGGGAATGCCAACTTACCAATTGGGCGCCAAGTATCCACACGACTTTATAGGCGCTATTGATGATGCTTTGCGATTCTTGCCGCGTCCTGCAGATTATTTGTTTTTGTACTTCCTTGGGTTTTATGGCTTGATGCTAGTACTGAAAGTAGATCCGCTGAAAGCATTTTTCGGTGCCTTGGCATTTGGTTTTTCCACCTATTTGATAATTATATTGGGTGTTGGGCATAACGCCAAAGCGCATGCCATTGCCTATATGCCTCTTGTTATTGCCGGTTTTACATTGGTTTTTAGGAAAAAATACGTTCTCGGAGGCTTACTGACGATGTTTGCCACGGCCTTGGAGATTAATGCAAATCACTTTCAGATGACCTACTATTTATTGATATTCTTATTGATTCTTTCGGGTTATTTTATATATCAGGACATTAAAAAGAAAGACAGTAAATCGCTTTTCAAATCTTTAGGGGTGTTGGCCATAGCAGGAATTCTTGCCATTGGAGCCAATGCCACCAATCTTTTGGCTACGGCAGAATATGCAAGTTTTAGCACCAGAGGGAAAAGTGAGTTGAGCTATAATCCGGATGGTTCCAAAAACACCAATTCCAGTGCAATGACTCGAGATTATATCACGGAATACAGTTATGGCGTGGCGGAAAGCCTTAATTTGGTTGCTCCGCGACTTTTTGGAGGGTCAAATCATGAAGCGGTAGGAACGGACAGTAAGATGTACGAGTTCATGATAGGGAAAGGGGTACCGGCTGATCAGGCCAGTGATTTTGTTAGCGGAATGCCCACCTATTGGGGCGATCAGCCCATTGTGGCCGCACCTGCTTATATTGGTATTGTTGTCTTCTTTTTGGGGATTTTGGCATTATTTATTGATGAACGAAAAATTAAGTATGTTTTTCTTTCGGGAGCTATCACGGCATTGTTGCTGTCATGGGGTAAAAATTTTCCAATTCTGACAGATTTTTTTATCGATTACGTGCCCATGTACAATAAATTCAGGGCTGTTTCGTCCATACAAGTGATACTGGAATTGTGTTTTCCCGTTTTGGCCATTATGGGTTTGCAATCCTTTTTTAAATTAGATAAGGAACTAAGATGGAAAGCACTCTGGCATGCCGGTGCTGTAGCTTTGGGGCTTATTGTGGTTTTGTTTTTCAGCAAAAGTATGTTCAGTTTTTCAGGAGCCAATGATGCTTATTATCTAGACAGTTATGGGCCTGAATTTGTTGAAGCACTAAAAGGGGACAGAATGAGCCTGTACAGCGCTGATTTGTTACGTTCAGGTTTTTTTATTTTGCTGGTTTCGGGGACATTGTGGTTGTTTATAAAAAATAAAATCGCTCAAAACACGGCGATTATTCTTGTAGGTTTATTTATGGTTGCCGATTTATTCTTCGTCGATAAAAATTATGTTTCTGCAAAAGATTTTGTGAGTGGGAGAGAAGTGTCAATGCCTTTTCAGGAGACTCCTTCGGATGTGGAAATTCTAAAAGACACATCCATTTATCGCGTTTTTGAAGTGAGCGGAAACTTTTCTAGTGCTAGAGCATCTTTTTTTCACAAATCAATTGGTGGATATCATGCTGCGAAACCGAGAAGGATGCAACAATTGTTCGATTACCAGATTGCCAAAAACAATATGGAGGTTTTAAACATGTTGAATGTTAAGTACATCATCCAAACGGATAAGGAAGGGAAAGAATTTCCGACTTTGAATCCAAACGCTAATGGGAATGCTTGGTTTGTAAATGACGTCAAATTGGTCAACAAAGCCAATGACGAAATGAAAATGTTGGGTAGTTTTGACACTAAAAAAGTCGCGATTTTTAATATTCAACTTTATGGTGGTAAATTTAAAAATGCCCGATTAAAAAGAAATCTGGACACAACAGGAACCATAAAAATTAAGGAGTATAAGCCAAATTACATAAAATATGTTTCCAATAACCCAAATGAGGGATTGGCAGTTTTTTCGGAAATTTATTATGAAAACGGCTGGAATGCTTACATTGATGGACTGAAAACACATCATTTTCCTGTGGATTATGTATTGAGAGCATTAATAGTTCCGGGAGGTGAACATACCATTGAATTCAAATTTGAACCGCAAGTCGTAAAAACGGGAAGCATCATAACATTGATCAGCGCTGCCGGGATGCTGTTGCTACTGGTAGGTGGAATTTATTATGAAAGGAAAAAAAGTTTAAAGTCTAAAATTTAAAGTTTTTTTAATATCGACCTTTTTGGGTTTCGAAACCTTGAACCTTAAACCTTGAATTTTGGAATCAAAGAAATTGCTAATCATAACCTATTATTGGCCACCCGCTGGTGGTCCAGGGGTTCAACGTTGGTTGAAATTTGTGAAATATTTACCTGATTTCGGAATTCAGCCCGTCGTTTATATACCGGAAAATCCTACCTATCCAATCGTGGATGAAAATTTGGTTAAAGAAGTATCGGATAAGGCAATTATTCTGAAACAAAAAATATTCGAACCATATCAACTGGCTTCTTTTTTTTCTAAAAACAAAACTAGAAAGATAAGCTCGGGTATTATACCAAATAAAAAAAAGCAATCTTTTTTAGACAAGCTTTTTCTTTTGATTCGCGGGAATCTTTTTATTCCCGACGCGCGTGTTTTTTGGGTCAAACCTTCGGTTCGTTTTTTGGAGAAGTATATTGTCGAAAATAATATTGGTACTATAGTTACATCCGGTCCGCCACATAGTTTGCATCTTATAGGACTGGAACTAAAACAAAAGTTAAACATTAAATGGATAGCCGATTTTAGGGATCCGTGGACCACAATAGGCTACCACAAATCTTTGAGATTGTCGAACTATTCGGCCAAAAAACACATGTTTTTAGAGCATAAAGTGCTGAATATGGCAGACACTATCATTGTAACCAGTAAAACCACAAAATCCGAATTTGAGGTGATTACAAGCAGGCCAATTGAGGTAATAACCAATGGTTACGACGTTGAGAACATTGAGAAACAAGACTTGGATTCCAAATTCAGTTTGGCGCATATTGGTTCTTTTCTTTCCGAAAGGAACCCCACGATCTTATGGGAAAGCTTAGTCGAATTAATTAATGAAATTCCCGATTTTAAAAACCACCTGGAGATCAAATTGATTGGTGCCGTTAGTCATGAGGTTCTGGAAACAATTGCACAGTTTGGGCTAAATCCTTATTTGAATAATATGGGTTATGTTTCGCATGGGGAAGCTATTGCCCATCAAAAAAAGTCGCAGGTTTTGTTGCTTATTGAAATAAATTCTAAGGAAACACGAAGTATCATTCCGGGTAAGTTATTTGAATATATGGTTTCTGGAAGGCCTATTATCGCGATTGGGCCCAACGGTTCCGATTTTGCCGAAATCATCACCGATACTAATACGGGAGTGTTTTTTGAGTATTCTGAGAAAGCAAAACTAAAAAATGTAATTTCGGATTATTATAATCAATATTTGGATGGTAAACTTCAGTCTAATGCCGTAGGTTTGCAAAAATATTCAAGAAGAAGTTTAACGAAGGACTTGGTTGAAGTTCTAAATAAATAAATATAAAGAGATTGCTTCGTGCCTCGTAACGACAAAGAATGGGAATAGTATTAAATCAGTCTTTAAAAAACACAATAATAACCTATATAGGTTTTGGTATTGGTGCAGTTAATACAATATATTTGTATCCTTTCTTTCTTGGAGCAACGTATTATGCATTAACTAATTATGTTTTATCGGCAGCCAGCATTGTAATGCCATTATTTGCCTTCGGTATGCAAAACTCCTTGGTCAAATTCTATTCCCAATGCAAAACAGAGGAGGAAGAATCGCGGTTTTTGTCCTTTACCGTTTTATTGCCACTTTTATTGTCAATTCCTTTGTTGTTGATTGGACTGTACTTTTTTGATGACATTTCAGCCTATTTATCCAAGAAAAACCCAATCGTAAAGGATTATTTATGGTTGATTCCCTTCACAGGATTGTGTATGGCTTATTTCGAAATATTCTATGCCTGGGCTCGGGTTCACATGCATTCTGTTTTTGGTAATTTTATAAAAGAAGTAGGCTTACGTGCTTTTTCTTTATTGGCTTTGATTGGCGTGTATTTTAAATGGATCACGGTTATTGATTTTGTTTATATAACAGCCTGTATCTATTTTTTGGCCTTTGTTGTGGCAATGCTTTACGCATTTTATCTAAAAAAGCCAAAATTTCAATTTTCAGTTCCCGACAATGCCAAAGATATATTGGTGTACACTTTTTTTATTATTTTATCAGGAAGCGTTGCTACTTTGCTTTTGGACATTGATAAAATAATGCTGAACCAGTACATCAAGATCGAGAACATAGCCTATTATTCAGTTGCAACCTATATTGCTTTGGTTATTTCGGTCCCCAGCCGTGCGATGCACCAGATTGTGTATCCTATAACCGCAAAGTTAATGCATTCCGAAAAATACGATGAGTTAAACGATTTGTACAAGAAGACATCAATCAATTTGCAAGTTGTGGGAGGTTTTGTGATGTTGTGTATTTTTGTTAATATCAGCCAATTATACGAAATGGTCCCAAAGGAATATGGAGGAGGTATTTTGGTTGTCTTTATGATTGGATTGTCAAAGTATTTTGATTTGATCTTGGGGAACAATAATGCCATAATTTTTAATACAAAATACTATCGGGCAGTATTGTTCTTGGGTGTCGTTTTGGTGTTTTTGACCATCGGACTGAATATGATTTTCATTCCAATATTCGGGATTTTAGGTTCCGCCTTTGCCACTTTGCTGTCAATAACATTGTACAGTCTGGCAAAGCTAATGTTTGTTGTAAAGAGATTGCATCTGTATCCATTTACAAAACAAACATTATATTCCATGGTGTTAACATTTGGATTGTTTTTGTTGTTTTATTTTTGGAAATTTCCCTTCAACCCAATTATAGCGATAGCACTAAAATCAATTCTGGTGACTGCTTCGTACGGTTATGTGAATTATAAGTTCATGATTTCCACAGAGATAAATCAAGTGATTGATACCGTTTTAAAAAGATTAAGGATCAACTTATAATTAGTTTTTAATTCTTCCTTTGTATAAAAAAGAAGGACTGCAATTTATGATGTTGCGGTTTTTTTATCTGACTTCCCTTTTAATTTTAGCTGTGAATTTTGTAAACTAATTGACTTATAGTGTAATAAAGTGTTTTTACTTTTCAAATATCTTTGTTTGAATAAATTAAGAACCGAATTTATTGTAACAGATGGATTTATCAAATATCACTAAAAGTGGGTATTGTGGGAAATATATCATCTGCTTAATTTTATAAAATATTCTTGAATTGAATTAATAAGAAAAAAAAGATGAAAAGGATGGAAATTACCCGAATTACCAGTGAAGAAAATCTACAAAAATTCACGCAAGCTCTAAAGGATAAGATTAATAAGGGATTTGAGATTGAGGAAAGAAACGATAAATTACCTTTTGCGGTTTTATCTAAAAAAAGAAAAAAAGTGAACCATAATTTCAATTTATTGCTCTCCTGGATCACATTTGGAATTTGGTACTACGTATCTTCAAAAGAAAAAAGAATATTAATCGCCATTGACGAAGATGGAAATACTTTTGAAGACAAATGTTATAATTAGTCGTTTGATTATATTTTTAGTGGATTAAAAAGTATTGTTTTTTAGTCAAAAAAAGGCCGATTTATTATAAATCGGCCTTTTTTTGGCTAAATTTCAAATGGCACACAATTGTGATGATTGGTGACCATGAGTTTTTTCTATAGTTTTTCTTTCAGGTATTTTCCTGTAACGGATTCTTTTATTTTTACTAACTCGTCAGGAGTACCTTCCGCCAAAAGTTTTCCTCCATTTTCGCCACCTTCCGGTCCCAAATCGATAATCCAATCGGCACATTTTATCAAATCAAGATTGTGTTCTATCACAAGGATTGAGTGTCCTTTTTCTATTAAGGCATCAAAGGAGGCTAATAATTTCTTGATGTCGTGAAAATGCAGCCCGGTGGTGGGTTCGTCAAATACAAACAATGCTTTGTCCTTTGTAGCACCTTTTACAAGGAAAGAAGCTAGTTTTATTCTTTGCGCTTCCCCTCCTGAAAGTGTCGAGGAAGATTGACCCAGTTGAACATAGCCCAATCCCACATCTTGCAGCGGTTTTAATTTTTGCGTTATTTTATGTTGCTGATTCGCCTCAAAAAAGGCAACTGCATCGTCAATGGTCATTGTTAGAACATCATGTATGTTTTTGCCTGCAAATGCCACTTCAAGCACTTCTTTTTTAAAACGTTTTCCGTTGCAAGTTTCACAAGGTAATTGAACATCGGCCATGAAAACCATTTCCACGTTTATCGAGCCTTCACCTTTGCAGGTTTCGCAACGGCCTCCGTCGACATTAAACGAAAAGTGTTTGGGCAAGTATCCTCTAATTTTTGATAGTTTTTCTTTGGCAAACAAATCCCTGATATCGTCGTAAGCCTTGATGTAAGTTACAGGATTGGAACGGGAACTTCTCCCAATCGGGTTTTGGTCCACGTACTCAATGTGTTTTATTTGGGAAAATGAACCGCTTATTTCAGCGAATTGGCCTGCTTTTTCGCCCACATTGTCCAATTTTTTTTGCATGGCCGGAAACAAAATTTTTTTCACAAGCGTGCTTTTACCGCTTCCGGAGACACCCGTAATAACGGTCAGGACGTCCAGCGGAAAGCGGACATCGATATTCTGCAAGTTATTTTCTCTGGCGCCTTTTATGTCTATAAAATTTTTGAAGGCGCGTCGTTTTTTTGGGACTGCAATTTCAAGCGCGCCATTTAAATATTTGGCAGTCAGAGAAGTTGATTTCAGAATTTCCGGAAACGTACCTTGAGCGACCAGTTCACCCCCAAATGAACCCGCTTCGGGTCCAATATCAATAATCATATCGGCGGCCTTCATGATATCTTCATCGTGTTCGACCACAATTACGGTGTTTCCTAAATCGCGCAACGATAGCAGCACTTTTATCAAGCGTTCGGTGTCTTTTGGGTGTAAACCAATACTCGGTTCGTCCAATATATACATGGAACCCACTAAGCTGCTTCCAAGCGAGGTGGCTAGGTTGATACGTTGCGATTCCCCACCGGAAAGGGTGGAAGAATTCCTGTTTAAAGTCAGATAATCCAAACCCACTTCGGTCAAAAAAGATAATCTATTGTTGATTTCCAATAAAAGGCGACGGGCAATTTGCGTTTCATAGACATCTAATTCCAGGCCTTCGAAAAACGTTACCAAGTGTTTGATTGGTAGATCTACCAAATCAGACACAGTTTTTGAGTTGATCTTCACATAAGAGGCTTCAATACGCAAACGCTTTCCTTTACAGGAATAGCATTTGGTTTTACCCCGGTAGCGCGAAAGCATCACGCGATTTTGTATTTTGTAATTTTTCTCTTCCAACTCTTTGAAAAAGTCATTCAGACCCTGAAAATATTTGTTTCCTTTCCATAATAACTCTTTCTGATCCTCATTCAGTTGATAAAATGGTTTGTGGATGGGGAAATCAAATTTGTACGCATTATTGACTAATTCGTCCCTAAACCAGCTCATACTTTCTCCACGCCATGGAAAAATGGCATTTTCATAAACGGACAAAGTAGTATTAGGAACAACCAACTCAGCATCAATGCCAATAATGTTTCCGTATCCTTCGCAAACTGGGCAGGCACCATAAGGGTTGTTGAAACTAAACAAGTGCACGTTTGGTTCTAAAAAAGTAATTCCGTCCAACTCAAAATTATTGGAATAAGAAAATCGTTTTTCGGAATTTAATTCCTGCAAATGGCAGATTCCTTTTCCTTCATAAAAGGCAGTTTGTACAGCATCTGCCAGACGCTTGTAAAACTCCTCCTCATCTTTGACCACAATCCGGTCTATGACAAGAGTAACATCTTTATTGTCCAAGGAATGTTGGTCGATTTCGTCTAAACGGATCATATGATTATCGACCAAAATTCTGGCAAAGCCCTGTTGCAGCAGCACTTTCAATTTGTCTTCGAGTTTTCTTCCGTCTTCCAAGTGTATCGGAGCCAGGAGGAGCCATTTGCTGTCTATATAAAAACCTTTGACATCCTTTACAACGTCAGAAACCGTATTTTTTTTGACCTCTTGCCCTGAAACGGGAGAAACTGTTCTCCCAATTCGCGCAAACAACAATTTCATATAGTCGTAAATCTCGGTGGACGTTCCCACGGTAGATCGGGCATTAGTGGTGTTTACTTTTTGCTCAATCGCAATGGCTGGAGCGATTCCTTTGATGTATTCCACTTTTGGCTTGTCTAATCGCCCTAGGAACTGTCTCGCATAAGAAGACAGGCTTTCTACATAGCGACGCTGACCTTCAGCATATAAGGTATCGAAAGCCAAACTGGATTTTCCCGAACCGGAAAGACCGGTAATTACAACCAGTTTATTTCTAGGAATCACAACGTCCACACTCTTTAAATTGTGAACTTCAGCTCCCTTAATTATTATGTTTTTCTTTGGGTCTATCTTGGAAAAGTCAACTTGCATATTAAATATAATTTATACAAAAGTAATCAATTTTCATCTGGGAAGTGAGCTTGGACAAATCACAAATTTAAGTTGTTAAAAAAGAAATGGACTTAGAAATAGGAAGATGCATTGTTTTTTTTATCTTATTATGGTTAAATTTTTTTCTTTTGATAAAAATATTGTGTTTTAATTTTTAGTTTTACAATATAATTAATACCACTCCCCAGATGAACAGCAAATTATGTGTTGCACTCCTTTTAATATGTT
>Ga0209520_10000187_pt1 | contig 32912 bp, 22 predicted proteins | sample Rifsed16ft1_FD_184009 | JGI IMG/M metagenome (GOLD analysis project Ga0209520, IMG submission 184009) | Soil microbial communities from Rifle, Colorado, USA - sediment 16ft 1 (version 2) | ecosystem: Environmental > Terrestrial > Deep subsurface > Rock core/Sediment | place: Rifle, Colorado...
CACAATTGAAAACAAAGCGGTAAGAGTGCAATACAGTTTACCAATTACTATTCAAACAGACTAATGATAGTTCTAAAACAACAAATCCGCTTCCATTTGAGGCGGATTCGTCTTACTACAAAATCTAAAAAAGGGCTAACTAAATTCTTTATCGGGCTTATACCCTAAATACGGCATCGTTTGTTCTTTAAAAACAACGCCATATTCTTCCAATTCTTTCAAGATAGGTAAATACACTTCTTTACGTATGGGCAATTGTACCCCCGGAGTAGTTATCTTCCCGTTTAGTATTTGTAAAGTGGCCATTGCAACCGGCAATCCCACGGTCTTGGCCATCGCAGTATACGTTTGGTCCTCACCAATACAAACCATTTTCGAATCGATTTGCTTCTTTACGCCATCCAATTCGTATCCGAATTTATGGTACATCACGATCATATCTTTATCCTCTGGCTGTAATGTCCAGCTATCGTTTAAAATCTTTTCCAGTATTTGGGCAGGTGTGGCATCTTTTAAAGCTACAATTTTGTTGTCATTGAACAGATCCAACTCTAACAATTTATCCCACATAATATCATCTTGGTCAATTTTGAGAATCAACCGTGTTTTAATTTCCACGGAATCCGTAGGATGGTAAGGCAAGAATGAATTCACGAACTGTCTGTAACTCATATTTTCGGAATCTTCCATAACGTAACTATCGTCAGTCATCCCTAATTGGACAAACATATTCCAGGCTTTTGAAAAACCAACCCGACGAATAGTCCCTCTATATAAGGTCAGTACATTATCCAATCCGTAAACACTTCTATATTTCAAGGAGTCCCTATTCGAATAGGCCTCAAATCTGCCATATCCCTCCACATCGAGAAACTCTGTTCTTCTGAATAAATTACAATAGGGTATGTATTTATAAGTCCCCTCTTGAATAAATTTGGCTGCACCGCCTTGTCCGGCCAGCACAACGTTACGAGGAGCCCAAGTGAATTTATAGTTCCACAAATTCGTATCGGATTCAGGCGCTACAAGTCCACCACAAAAGGATTCAAACAAAAGCATTTTTCCACCTTTATCCCTTATTTCGTCAATGACTTTCATGGCACTCATGTGGTCGATACCCGGATCCAAGCCAATCTCATTCATGAAAATCAGATTGTTTTCCTTTACGGCCGCATCCAATTCCTGCATCGCATCACTAACATAGGAAGCGGTCACCAAGCTTTTCTTATAAAGGACACAATCCTTGGCCACTTCGATATGAAGATGCGCAGGCAACATCGAGATAACAATATCCGCTTTTTGGATCGCCTCCGTTCTTTGGGACTTATCAAAAATATCTAAAGCGATTGGGGTTGCATTGGGATGATTGTTTGTTTTTTTTTGCGCCAAGGTCATCGATAAATCACCTATGATAAGGTGCAAATTCTCTTTTTCCGACTTATCCAAAAGATATTGTATCAACGAAGATGCTGATCTGCCTGCACCAATAATTAAAATCGTTCTCATGTTTAAATAAATATAACACAAACATACAAAATTGTTGTATTTATAACAACCGCTCGACGTGAAAATCACAAATATGTTTTCAACATTAATGCCAACAAAAACTACTGGGATTCCTCCCAAAATAAAAAAACAAACTATCTATCGAATTTCTTTCACTTTGGCGCGATATAAAATACTTTTGCAAAGAAAAAATCTCATTAAAAATGGATAAAAAATTAATTTCAACTGGAGCCGTTTTCGGGATGGCAGCAATCATTTTAGGTGCATTTGGCGCACATGCCCTAAAAAAAGTATTGCCTGCTGAACAATTAGTCACTTTTGAAACAGGAGTGCGTTATCAGATGTACCATGCATTTTTTTTAATGTTTGTTGGTATGATCACTGCATTACCTGAAAAAACAAAAAAAACAATCTATTTTTTGGTGCTTTCCGGTGTCAGTTTATTCTCGGGATCCATTTATTTGTTGGCTACCAACAACATCACTTCCTTCGATTTCAGGGTCATCGGTTTTGTCACTCCCATCGGTGGGCTACTGCTAATACTGGCTTGGGGCGTATTGTTTATCAATTTTATTAAGAAAAAATAACAAAATTAAGATAATCAAAACGTATCTAAAATATAAGTTCTACTTTTGCACTCAATAAATTAAACTACACAATACATAATTTTATGAATAATAACACACCGTTTACGCAATCGATTTCGTTGAAAGACATAGGAATTGAAAACGCAAAGATTCATTATCAATTATCAGCCAACGAATTGCACGACATGACCGTAGCGTCAGGTCAAGGAATTGAGATTTCGACTGGAGCTTTAGCCATTAATACTGGAGAATTTACAGGAAGATCTCCTTTAGATCGATTTATCGTAAAAGATAGCCTTACTGAAAAGGAAGTATGGTGGGGAAAAGTAAACCTCCCATTTGAGCCTAAAGCATTTGATGCTTTGTACAAGAAAGTGACCGACTATTTATCGAACAAAGAAATTTTCGTTAGAGACGCTTATGTATGTGCAGACCCTAATTACAGACTAAATGTTCGTGTGGTTACCGAAACCCCTTGGGCAAACTTATTTTGTTTCAATATGTTTTTGAGACCTGAACTGCAAGAACTTGAACATTTCACACCGGAATGGACCTTGATTTGCGTTCCTAGTTTCTTGGCAGACCCCGTAACTGACGGGACTCGTCAAAGCAATTTTGCCATTCTGGATTTCACCAAGAAAGTAGTTCTTATAGGTGGAACCGGATATACGGGTGAGATGAAAAAAGGGATTTTTTCAGCCCTGAACTTTATATTGCCAGTTTTCAAAAACACTTTACCGATGCACTGCAGCGCCAATGTTGGAGATAAAGACGACACGGCCATTTTCTTTGGTTTGTCAGGAACGGGAAAAACAACACTTTCTGCAGACCCGAAAAGAAAATTGATCGGGGATGACGAACACGGTTGGACAAATGAAAACACCGTTTTCAATTTCGAAGGAGGGTGTTACGCTAAAGTGATAAACCTTTCAGAAGAAAACGAACCTGATATTTTCAGAGCCATCAAAAAGGGAGCCATCCTAGAAAATGTTATTTTGAAAAAAGATTCAACTGAAGTCGATTTTGAAGACATTTCAATTACGCCAAATACTAGGGTAAGCTATCCAATATACCACATCGACAATATCCAACCTGGTTCTATCGGGAAAAACCCAAAAAATATATTCTTCCTAACGGCCGATTCTTTTGGAATTTTGCCTCCAATTTCAAGATTGACACCGGGACAAGCAGCCTACCATTTTATATCAGGTTATACGGCCAAAGTCGCTGGAACAGAAGCGGGTGTTACTGAGCCGCAACCTAATTTTTCGGCTTGTTTTGGAGCGCCATTTATGCCGCTACACCCAACCAGATATGCGGAAATGTTGAGCAAGAAAATAAAAGATGCCAACGTAAAGGTATGGCTTATCAATACGGGATGGACTGGTGGTCCCTATGGAACCGGTAGCAGAATGAAACTGAAATATACCCGTGCTATGATTACCGCCGCCCTAAACGGAGAATTGGATGCTGTAGAGTATAAAAATCACGTTGTTTTTGGTATTGCAATACCGCAAACCTGTCCTGAAGTTCCTTCAGAGATTCTAAACCCTAGAAACACCTGGAAGGACCAAAATTTATACGATGTTAAAGCGGTTGAGCTGGCAGGAAAATTTAAAGCCAACTTCGCCAAATTTGAAGAATTTGCAAATGCCGAAATTATGGCAGGAGCGCCCCAAGCATAATTTAATTGTTAATTCAAATTAAAAGAGCTGTTCCTTTGGAGCGGCTCTTTTTGCATTAAATAAACCCCTAAACAAAAACGTATCAGCACAATACAACATTATTGGGTTTTTGGCGTTACATTTGCACTCATCAATCAATCAAAAAAATCATCATGTTAAAACAATTTTTTATCCTTTGTTCCGGCGCTGACAAGAAGCTACTGGAAGGTTGTTCCGAAGGGGAGCAAACCAAATATGTAGGCATTGGCGCCACTGTTTTCTTTACGGCAGTGATGGCGTTTATCGCCAGTGCTTATGCCCTATTCACCGTTTTTGACAGCATTTATCCCGCCTTGCTTTTTGGATTGGTATGGAGCCTGCTCATCTTTAATCTGGACCGTTTTATTGTTTCCACTATTCGAAAAAGAGACAAATTCGGAAGTGAGTTTTTACAGGCTACACCCCGAATCATTTTGGCAATTATCATTGCCATAGTTATTTCGAAACCACTGGAAATTAAAATTTTCGAAAAAGAAATCAATACCGTTTTACTGAAAGAGAAAAACGCAATGGCTTTGGAAAACAAAAAAGAAGTCGCCAATTATTTCAAATCGGACCTAGACAAAAACAAGGCCGAAACAGCGAAATTAAAAGCTGACATTACCAAAAAAGAAAAAGAGGTCAATGCCTATTATGAGACCTATATTGCGGAAGCTGAAGGAACTGCCGGCACGAAAAAACTTGGCAAAGGCCCAGTGTTCAAGGAAAAAATAGCCAAGCACGATCTGGCGAAAAAAGAATTGGACACTTTGCAAAAAACCAACTTGGCAAAAATTGCCGCATTAGACAAAACAGCTAAAACGCTTCAAACTGATTTAGACAAAAAAGTAACCGAAACGCAGCCTATAATTGATGGTTTTGATGGTCTGATGGCACGAATAAACGCATTGGATAAGTTGCCGTGGTTGCCTTCCTTCTTTATCATGTTATTGTTTTTAGCCATTGAAACTTCTCCCATCATTGCCAAATTACTTTCCCCGAAAGGTGAATATGATTTCAAACTGGAAGACCTGGAAACTGCCCTAAAAGCTACAATAACGCAAGATAAGTACCAAAGGGAATTGCTAGTGAAGACGAGTGCCGCCATGCATGACAGAGTGTACGAAGACATTGCCCGGGACAATAATCTTTATGACTTGCAGCGCAAAAAAGCAACCGAATTATTAGAGTTACAGGCCCATAATTTTGTCGAAAAGCAAAAACGGACTTTATAGTCCAACTGATAGGAAGCAAAAAGTCATAAAGTCAAAAACGTTTAAGCTGTTTTTGACTTTATGACTTTCTACTTCAAGACATCAAGAATATTACATGTAACTCAAAATCTCTTTTTTGTATGCATCGTATTCTCCTTGCAGAATCAAACCGTTATCAAGCAGTTTTTTGTAATTCTGTAATTTTTCAAAAAGCGCGTCTTGGGACAGTTCACTCAGCAGTTTATCCTTTGGAGTTTCTTGAACCTCATCAATCGATTCAATTTCTGGATAAAATTTGGGTGGTGAAACTGGCATGATTTCAGCAAAATTGCTTACTTCTTCCGCTTCCATCTCCTCAATTTCCTCAGTTGGATCTATGATTTCAAATTGGATTTCCTCAGCCACTACGTTATTAAAAATGGCTCCTGTTTTCAATATATCTATCTGCTCTTTCGCGAATGTATACATCTTTCTCGCCTGCGTTTTTGGAATATAGTCAATAGAAACCTGCATGTCCGTCTTGGTCGAAAATGAAAATACGGACCCCAAAATGTTTTCCTTAACAAAAGCGCCTTCTACATCATCCCATGTATAGTCAGTAAAATCCATGGACAGACCCAGGTTTTTTGGTTGACAAATGATGATTCTTTTATTAGTCATCACAATACTATCCGGAAAAACGGTAAGTGCAGGTTTCTTCTGAACCCCGATATAACCTATTTCTTCATTTTTCATCAGCAAATCATTCAGCTTTGAAGTGATTTTTTCGATGGCTTTAGGATCTTGCTCCTCGTTTAAAAATTTCTTGATCTGTTCTTTCATTTTAAGCTGAATTTATTTCAGATTTGTCTGATATGCTGAGTCATTTCAGCATATAAAAAAATCCCATGCAAAAGTAATACCTAATTTTATGATTCCGCAATATCATTCTGCATTTTCTTAGTTAAACTTTTGTGAACCAACTCATAGGAATGGTCGATGAGTTCCTTTACGAGCGTGTCAAGAACTTCTTTGTTTATGGCAACCGTGTTCCAATGGGTTTTACTCATGTGCCATCCCGGTTTTATATCATAATATTGCGCACGTAATTCCAGTGCGCGTTCCGGGTCGCATTTCAAATTGACCGAGGGCTCGCCTTTTTCCCATTGACTTAGTGAGGATAGAGCAAACATTTTTCCACCCACTTTGAATACCAAGGTATCCTCGTCGAAGGGAAAGTGTTCCGTCACTCCCTTTTTGGAAAGACAATACTCGTAATACATTTCCAGATTCATCTTTTAATTTTAAATTTCTTATTTGCCCTCTATTATGGAGTACAAAACCGGTTTGCTGGGACTGGCATCATTCTCAAAAGAGGCTATTTGCAGATTCAACAGATAACTGCCATCCTTTACATGATCAGCAACATAAATCATTTCTGTTATTGTGGCGTCCATTCGGGCATCGGGATTTAGGTTTTTAACATCAGTCACGTTCCAAAACGCTTTGTGGGCCAAAAGTTTCCCCTCATCCTTTTCCTTATCCACACTTGGCAAGTCGATCAATAAATGTTGAATTCCGCTTTCGCGAATGAAAAGCGCGGCAGCTTCAGACAGAAATGGTGGATTAGTATGTGAGTATTTTTTAGAAAGTTTGCTCGAATCATTTGGTAAGGTCCGAATAATAATGGCCTCGGGTCTTTCGCCATTTAAAGCCTTTTCAATCTGACTTTTGGTGATTACCAAATCTTCGTTTTCAATTTCTGGAGTTACCGAAACCAATTCGGCAATAAAGAAAAACTGTTTCAAGGCTTGGTTCACGCTATAAAAATCATGCGTAATATGGCCCAAGCATTCGGTATGGGTTCCGTGACCGTGAGGGTTGAATTGAATGTTGTTGAAATTAGTGGAAGACATTCCTGATGAAACTTTCCCTACCCATTCATCAAACTTAACGGGCTCAATTACTGGTTTATTAATATACCAAGCTATTGGGTTGGAATCTGTATTGGATAATGGAATCGAAATGTCAATGGGTTTTGATAAATCGACTTGAAATTTATTGTTGATAATTGCTAGCATAATAGAACGCGGATTTTACAGATATTCTAACTCGGATTTTACAACTTTTTTCTGTGTTGCTTGCATCCGTTTTATCTGTGTTGCACTTTATTCCAAATTTAAGTAAAATAAATCCGATGCAATTCCATCCGTCAAAAACTTTCCTTTTTTTGTGGGTTTCAAAACGCCATTTTCGATAAAAAGCAATTCGTCGTTCAGGAATTTCTGGGCTTGCTTCATTAAATAATCCAAATAGGACTGTCCAAACTCACTTTTGATTCTTTCCAAAGAAACTCCCCAAATGGTGCGCAATCCTGTCATGACATATTCATTATAACGATCGGAAAGGGATAGGATTTCAATCTCATTTGGTAGTTTACCCGCATCAATGGATTTAATATACAATGGATTGTTAGCAATATTCCAACTGCGAGAAACACCATCATAACTGTGTGCCGAAGGTCCGATTCCTATATATTTTTTCCCCAGCCAATAGGCCGAATTGTTCTTGGAAAAATAGTTCTGCTTGCCAAAATTAGACAGTTCGTAATGAATAAAGCCATTCGCTTCGAGCGTTTCCACCAGAATCATAAAATGTTCTTGAGCCACTTCGTCATTTGGCCCAGCTATCTTTCCGGTATCAATTAGTTTCTTCAAAGCCGTTTTGGGCTCCACCGTCAAGGCATAACTGGAAATATGTGGAATCCCGAAAGACAAAGCCTTTTCGATATTTTTCTTCCATTTTTCATTGCTCATTCCTGGAACTCCGTAAATCAAATCAATCGAAATGTTGTCAAAATAACGGCTCGCCTCTTCCAAACATTTTTGGGCTTCCGCCGAATTGTGCGCCCTATTCATCATCCGCAAATCATCTTCAAAAAAAGACTGAATTCCGATGCTCAACCTGTTGATTCTGCCTTTCGACAGTTCAAGAATTCTTTCGCTCGACAAGTCATCTGGATTGGCCTCCAGCGTTATTTCGGGATTGTCTATAACCGTATAATTCTCATAAACTGCCGCTATCAGGAAATCAATTTCTTCAGAAGTCAATACGCTCGGCGTTCCTCCCCCAAAATAAATCGTTTCCACGATTTCGTTCTCGGATTCATTTTTGCACACTTGAATTTCTTTGGCCAAAGCCAAAACCATCTCGTCTTTCTTTTTCATCGAAGTCGAAAAATGAAAGTCGCAGTAATGGCAAGCTTGCTTGCAGAATGGTATGTGTATGTAGATTCCTGACATATATAAGTGGTCAGTAATTAGTCGTCAGAGGTCAGTTCTGAAAACTGAATACTGAACACTGATCACTATTTTTTAACTCGTTCTTCGTTTTGTTTCACAAAAGCATCCCAACCAGTATAGCTTTTCGTGCCTACCACTTTTCCGGAATTGAAAAAGTGACAAACGGCTGCTGCCAATCCATCTGTACTATCCAGATTTTTGGGTAATTCTTTCAATCCCAACAATTGCTGCAGCATTTTGGCAACCTGCTCTTTGCTGGCGTTTCCGTTTCCGGTAATGGCCATTTTTATTTTTTTGGGTTCATATTCGGTGATGGGAATGTCTCTCGAAAGTCCCGCTGCCATTGCCACGCCCTGCGCTCGACCCAACTTCAGCATCGATTGCACGTTTTTGCCAAAGAAAGGCGCTTCAATAGCGATTTCGTCCGGGTTATGGGTGTCGATCAACTCGATGGTGCGTTCAAAAATGATTTTTAGTTTCTGGTAATGGTTGTCATATTTGGACAATTGCAATTCGTTGAGCTGCAAAAACTCCATTTTTTTGTTTACGATTCTTATCAAACCAAAACCCATTATCGTTGTCCCTGGGTCAATCCCTAATATGATGCGTTCGTTTGCCAAAAGTTTTAGTTTTTTATTACACAAAGATACTCAAAGCTAACAGAGAGTTCCACAAAGATTAATTTGACAGTCGACCAAACAAAAAAACTTTGCGCTGCTTAATAATTTCTCCGTGAATCTTTGTGAAATTGCATTTTCAAGATACTTTTTCTTTTCTTTGCGGTATGATTTCAATTCCACACAAAACTAAACAATTCCTCGTTCTTATAATCAAAGTTTTGATTGTGGCTGGCGCATTTTATTTCATTTACGATCAACTGGCCAATAATGACAAACTGGACTGGGTGCAGTTTATCGCTAAATTCAAAAAGAACCAGTCGGTCTTGGGAATAAGTTTTATCTTACTTTTGAGCGTGTTAAACCGGTATTTCGAGATTTTGAAATGGCAAAACCTTGCTTCCTATCTCAAACCTATTTCCGTGTCTGAAGCCACAAAACAGGTTTTGGCCGCACTGACCGCAGGGATTTTTACCCCAAACGGGGTCGGCGAATATGCCGGAAAAGCATTGTACTATGAAAAATCGGAAACCAAGAAAGTAGTTTTCCTGAACCTGATTTGCAATGGAATCCAAATGGTGCTGACGGTAATCATTGGGATATTTGGTTTGTTGTATTTTAATGCAAAATACAATGTCATCACCACCAAAACGGTCGCGATCCTTTTCGGCATATTAATTTTCACTTCCGTACTATTGTTTTCGGTAAAAAAACTAACAATCAAAGGCTATTCCATCGAGAAACTCATTCACAAGATCAATGAAATTCCCAAGAAAATCCATCAGCGAAATATCCTTTTAGGAGTTTGTCGCTACATTGTTTTTTCGCACCAATATTATTTTCTGTTTCTCGCTTTCGATGTCGATTTGCCTTACTTGACACTGATGTCCGCCGTGACCAGCGTTTATTTCTTGGCATCCTCCCTGCCCACTTTTCAGTTTTTGGACTTTGCCGTAAAAGGGAGTGTTGCCATATTTTTCTTTGGCATTCTGGGCGTAAACGAATGGATTGTTATTTTTGTGTCGACACTGATGTGGTTTTTAAACGTTGTTCTGCCTGTTTTCATCGGCAGCTATTATGTACTTAGTTTTGAAAGACCACTAACCCCGAAGGGAGAACAAGACAACCTAATTAATTCATTCATGTAAACTATGGTCATAATTATTTTTTTGAGCGTTTATCTATTGGTTATTAGTTTACTTATTTATGGTTTTACAAAAATAAAAAACTATGATTCTATTGGCTTAAAGCCAAAGACAGCATTCACCATTATCGTCCCTTTTCGAAACGAAACCGAAAATCTGCCAATTTTATTGGATAGCTTCTCGAAATTGAATTATCCCATGGATTGGATTAATGTGATTCTGGTTGACGATCAATCGAAAGAAAAGTTTCAAATTCCAAGTTTTAAGTTTAAACTTAGCATTATTGACAATATCAGACTTACAAATTCACCTAAGAAAGACGCTATCGTAACCGCAATGAATGTTGTAAACACGGATTGGGTTATCACCACAGATGCTGATTGCATAGTAAAAGCCAATTGGTTATTGACCCTAGATAATTACATCCAGAATCAGAAAGTTTCGATGATTGCCGGCGCGGTAACTTATGATTGCGGCAATTCGTTCCTGCACCAATTCCAACAACTAGATTTGGCGAGCCTACAAGGGGCGACCATCGGAAGTTTTGGATTGGGGAAAGGGTTTATGTGCAATGGCGCCAACTTGGCCTACAGCAAAACCCTTTTTCAGGAGTTGAACGGCTTTGACGGCAATGATAAAATTGCCAGCGGAGACGATGTGTTTTTACTGCAGAAAGCAATAGCGCAATTCCCTGGCAAAGTCCACTATTTAAAATCAAAAAACAACATCGTTTCGACCAAACCTCTGGATGACTGGAAATCGTTGTTTCACCAACGCGTGCGTTGGGCTTCCAAAACGACTTCCTATCAAAGTGGTTTCGGAAAACTGTTGGGTCTTGTTGTCTTAACGGGAAACTTGTGCTGGATATTGACAGTCGGGTTCTGGATATTCGGGCTTACGCCAATCGAATATGTAATTGTTGTATCGCTGCTCAAATTTTCAGTCGACGCCGTTTTGATATTTAAAACGAATGCTTTTCTTGGGCAAAAAACTAGTCATTACATTTTGGGTAGCCTACTCTATCCTTTTTTTAGCGTATCCGTGGGTTTTTATTCCCTGTTTGGAAAATACGAATGGAAAGAGAGACGGTTTTGATGCAAGATTATGAACCTAGCCCTGATAGAAATGAAAATCCTTTTGTGCCGTTGTTCGGCATAAAAGATTGCAATGTATAGCAGGAAATTGCTCCAAAAATCACTCTACTTTAAGGATTACCGGAAGTATAAATTGTGTTTTTACGGGAATCCCCCTTTTGATTGCCGGATTCACCTTTGGGAAATCGATCAGTCTGGCCGTGAGAATACTGTCGATTTTAATGGTATCATAAGCTACCGAATCCTTTGGAAACTGTGGTTCGAATTTCATCTTCGCATTGGGAAAAATGGTGACTTTCACCTCTATCGTATCTAATTCCGGATAAAGCACCGAAAGTGTGTCAATGCTCAATTTATCCTGTATCAGTTCAGTCAGGTATTGAAAAAAACAGTGTTGCCGTTCTGTTTTGTCCTCTACTTTATCGCAATCCACAAATGATGGATATTCGTCAACTTCTTTCCAATTGATCGCTTTCAACTCCTTTTGCAATAATTCCTTTTGTGAAGGCACTTGCTTTTCGAAGTATTGGCAGGAATTAAAAAGTAAGAATACTAAAAATAAGTAATATTGCTTCAATGTCTGGTTTTTGAATTGGTCGTACAGTTTATAAAAATACAATTAATATTTTTGACATTCTTTCTAAAATTACTAATATTAGTAGCTTTCAAAAAAACGCCCGGTTTTTCATTATTTCCATCAAGGAATAATAGGTACTTTTATATTTTGCAAAATTACTTAAAATTATTTTATGGATGTCTTACTTTTAATCATTGGTTTCGTTTGCATGCTGATAGGCATCCTGGGCAGCTTTTTACCCGTCTTGCCTGGCCCAAGCATAAGCTGGGTAGGAATAGCTTTGCTATACTTGACAAAGGCAATTCCTGCAAATTATTGGGTCTTGAGTATTACGTTTGTAATTGTACTTATAATTACTGTCCTTGATTATACTATCCCTGCGCAAGGAACCAAGCGCTTCGGAGGAAGCAAATACGGAATCTGGGGAACCAACATTGGTCTGATTGTTGGCATTCTTGCTCCAATCCCCTTTGGTTTTTTAATAGGACCCTTTTTGGGTGCATTAATTGGCGAGCTCCTTTTTGATGCTAAAGACCATGGCCGCGCTTTAAAAGCGGCTTCCGGATCCTTTATAGGATTTTTAGCCTCTACTTTTATACAGTTCTTGATTTGCGTTCTTTATCTGATATTATTTGTGCATTTAGTATGGCAATACAAAACCCAGTTATTTTAATTTCCAAATTACCCAAAATCAACGAAGCCATTCGCCATAAAGTGCTCCCGTCCCAAAAGACGGCATCATTGGTCTAACTACCACACCTGTCATGTCCTGCAAGGTGACCAGAACAACACAACTATTTCAGATTGTTTTGTAGGGCAAAAAAAGGTTGTGGAAATATATTATTTTGCTTAAATAATTTAGGCATTATAATTTTATATAACTAAAATTGCTCATTTATAAGTGTATTAATTTTAACAAAAAGCTTTTTTTGATCCACTCCTTTTACATATCGATGAACTGTTCCTATCGATTGAATTGATACCGATTATATTTTCAATATAGTCCGATGAAAATTGAACTATTTTCATACTATATCGGCATTTTAACACGTTATTTTAGACTAATTCGAAAATACAGATTGTATGATTTCTTTTTTAAGGTGCTTTTTTTATTTTAAATTTGAACCATTAAAAACTGACTGAAAAGACACTTTCTTTTAATTATGTTTTAGTTAAGGAATGATGATTTTTTTGCTAATATCTCCTTTTGAAGTTTTTAGTTTAGTAATATATACCCCTGAACTTAAATTTCCAATTGGAATTTGAATGTTGTTTTGTTCCTGATTTTCTATCTTCCAAGAAGTGACAGATTGACCGTTAACATTGTACAATGTTACTTTTTGAACAGCTACATCTACTAGTCCGTTATTGATTATAAGTAGGTTTGTGTTTTGCAAATGATGAATTTTAATCGAATTATCAACGATGGTTTCCTCTTCAACACCTAGTGTTTCTTTTACAAATCGTAGAGAAAAACGGGATTTATTTAGACCTACAGGCAACTGAACTGCAAAAGCTTGATTTCGAATATCATGATATGCTTCCGTTTCATTATCAAAAATATAAATAGCTTGGTCCGGCTCGAAGTTTTCTAAACCATCAATAACGAAACTTACTTTACCTTCAACTTCTGTTTTTACGCCAATAGGATAGGAAGCCGTTGAGTCAAAAAAGCCTTCGCCTTCAATTACTAATTGGTTTTCACCTTTCAATAAAAACATATCATTGGGGAAATCGTCAAAATTAAGCCCATCATAACCATAATCCATTCCAGATGTCGCTTTTTCGTCCATGAATCCTATCAATACCTGACGGTGATAATTATTACTGGAATTATAACCCAGACGAATTCTTTTGTACGTATCCTTTTCTATAATGTCATTATTATTGTCATTCCAAAATTCATCTTTTTTAGTATTAGTAATAGATTTATACATAACATTCGAAACCCCAACCTCATCTTCTTTATGAAAACCTCTTTGGCTATTTTTATAAATAATAGGGCCTCCTGAACCGATATTCCCATATACAAAAAAGCTTTGTCCCACCGGTATAAATTGATTTGGAATACCTCTGGAGGTAGATCCTAAACCACTTATGAAATCTATCCCAGATGAGGTTGCAGGAACTCCGCCTGTTAAATTTCTTGTGGCATAACCACCTTGGCAATCCCGTAGAATATGCGTGTCGTTAGTTGCGTAATGTTCCCAGAAGTACAAAGTACCATCCATAGAAGTTAAATTGTCATTTATGAACGCATTGGCATCCATTGCAGAAGGGTATGGATTTCCGGTTAGAAGCAATTGGTCGGCGCTAACACTGTTTGAATCAATTGTTCCATTATTTGGTTTCCCTACAAAGGTATAGTTTTGAGTTCCAGATAGTGCACCACTCCCTTTTAGTGTGAACCCTTGCCCAACGCGCAATAAGTCTGTTTCGCTTATTTGAGACCAGTTAGCATACGCGTTTGCAGAATTATCAAATTTATAGATCCAGTATCGCGCTAAACTAATAGGGGAGCTAAGTGCCCCATCATAACCACCAATCCAATTTATGTTTTGTGGTGTTGTAGTAGTTCCATCTTTCATCATACCGGCAACAGTGTAATCCATGTTGTTCGCAATCATATTTATAGGACTCACCGGAGAACTCCAGTAATTGTAATTGTATTTACTGGCCTGTCCTTGCTGATCTCTTCCGATGAAACCGGCACTGGTCACATCCAGGGTGCTTTCAGTGGTTTGTACCAATTGTGATTTTCCAACCAAGTCTATTTTTCCGTCTAGTTTTAGATACCAATCATTTTGTATTTTGGTATCATTATTCATTGCGATATTTATTCCTGGATTTACGATCATCCCTAAATCGATATTATTTGAAGTTTCGGTAATGTCATGCAGTACTTTTACAATAGACCAATCCTGATCCATAATATCTAATCCTCGTATTTCTTTAGTCGGGCTATTTACCGCTGTGGCAAAATTTCCGGTACGTTCCGTTAGGAAAGGCATCGGCGCTTGTTGCACATAAATGTTTTTATGGTTGTAGATTTTCGTTCCGGTAATATCCACGGCAGAGGTGGTCAGGTCGTCAATAATATCGTCTTTGTAAGTATCCATTCGGTAATAGCGCAACAAATTGGCAAACGGCAAAGAGGCAGGCGAGGTGGCAATATTTTTGGGAGCAATTTCACCTTGTATTTCAGAACCATTATTTTTAATTTCCTGATAGACCATTTTTTGTAATTGGGAAGCGTTCAAAGCAAGGTTGAAAACACGTACTTCGTCAATTTTCCCTTTGAAATATTTGCTGTTTGTGCTGGGGTTTTTTCCAAGCGTAAGCAATGATGCATCGGCAGCAATGGCTCCGCTTACGGCATTGGTTGCTACCAAGGCACCGTTCAAATACAGCTTCAAATTGGTCGCGTCATAAGTTGCACCTATGTTGTACCATTGCGAGATATTCAATGCAACAGGATAAGTCAATATCGATCCATTTACAGCAGCCTCAAGAAGCTTACCACTGGTAATTCTTATTTGAAAATTATCTTGCCCCACGACAACTCCATCTGCTGAGAAGGCAGGATTCAAATCAATCCAGGCCATCAGCGAGGCATTGGCCAAGCCTCCCAGAATAGCCGTGCTTTGACCATAATCGTTTCGGCCGTCAAAATCAAGAAACAGTTTGGTATTCAAATCTCTTGGGGATCCAAACTGTGCTGTATTGGTGTCGAAAGAATCTAAAACACCATCTTTATCAATATCTGTTGCACCATCCAGAATACCATCATTATTGGCGTCTATAGTTTTATAGTCATAGATAAGTTTATTATTTGCAATATCGAAAGTTGAACCATTCGATATTAGGTCCAAATAATCAGGGATTCCATCTCCATCAGTATCTTTTAGATAAGTTGTTGCTATTCCTTGTCCTAAATTTCCATATTGATTGGCAGCCGTTCCATAATCAAAAATATCCAATATTCCGTCGCCGAAACCTTCTAAAATAGTGTCTCCATTGGTATCTTTACTCCTGAAAGTTTCAGTTTCAAGTCCGTCACCTGTCCCGTCACCGTTGCTGTCTCCATCGCCATTAAGGTAACCGGCAACGGCGTTTGTATTTCCTGCGCCGGACTCATCTATATCAAAAACACTGTCATTATCACTGTCCAAATCCAAATAATTCGGGACACCGTCACCATCAGAATCCAGGGCCACGTTGGCTTCGGCCGCATCATACATTCCATTGGCATTAGCATCAACCCAGGCGACAGCTATTTTTCCTTTACCAGCGCTCAAATTTCCTAAACCAGCCTCAACTACATCGGGAATACCATCATTATCAGAATCTAAATCAAAAACATCTGCAATGCCATCTCTGTCTTCGTCGCATAAGTTTTGTGTAATCGCGATGTCGTCGATCGCCAAATCATTACCATTACCACCTGGGTTATTGTTGATGAAGACTACCTTGAATGTACTTACATTAAAAGTTAAATTGGCGGTAAATTGATACCAATCTCCGACGGCATTTCCAGCTGTAGTTGGCGCAATATCACCAGTAATTATTGTCTGTAATACCGCGTCGTTAACATCCCTGAATTCTACTTTGATATTTGGTCGTATTCTGGTGCCAATACTAGGGGCGTCTGTCCGGTCCAAGTTGATCACCCAAAAACTATAAGTAACTGGGGTATTTGGTAAAGCTCCGGTTATTAGGGCAGTATAGAAGATTCCCGGTGTTTCGGCAGCGTTGAATATACCCATTCTTCCGTTTGTATCGCCAGCAGTATGATCTAGTCCGTTATACCAATAAGCGGGAGCCCAAGAAGGGGCTGTTGCTTGTACGTCAGAACCCACCGTATATAAGCCGTCAAATAATTCACCAGGACCGCCTTCGTAGGTATAAGTAGTGGTTGCCGAACCGTAGGTAGTATTGATTGTGGTTCTTGTTGTTCCTTCGCCAAAAGTTTCATTTAGAAATTTATAATTTACCTTACTGCCGTTCAAAAGATTACAATAGTTCTCTTCGGAAGTATCCAAAATACCATCATTGTCATCGTCAATATCGACATTGTCAAAAATTCCATCTCCGTCGCTATCAAAAAAGGCGGTAGTTCCTGTTCCTTGAAGGCTAAAATTGTAAGGATTTTTGTTAAGGCCGCTATCGTTATTTACAATCGAAATTGCTGCTGTTTTGATTCCGGTTGCGGTTGGATTGAATGTCACTACAAAAGTAGTGCTTGACCCGGCCGCAACAGACGAACTTGGCGCTGTGGTCACGGTAAAATTGGCGGCATCGGTTCCGGAAAAAGAAATAGCTCCTACGGTTAATACTTGTCCACCGGTATTTTGTATCGTAAAAACCTTTGTGATTGGGGCTGACACTATTTGAGTGGAACCAAAATCAGTTCCATCAGTTGGTGAGGGAGTTGAATCTGCGTCTGCAATTGAAATATCGTTTCCTTGAATATTAATTGCTTGAGCTGAAATTGGATTCGTAGTGATGACTACTTTACCTGCCGCACCATAACCTCCGACTCTATCAGGGTTAGTAGGTGCAAATCCCCCACTACCGCCACCGCCATATAAACTACCAGGGTTAGTAAAAATTGTATTTGTGCCAGTACCCCCTAATGCCCCACCACCGGAATTTCCTCCATCGCCAGATTTTGCTGCTGTTCCATTAGTCCCAGCAGAGCCATAAACATTAGAGGTGGTCCCTCCAATGTTTCCAGTTGAACTCTGTGCTCCTCCATTACCATAAGAATTGGGGTCAGGGGCCCACTTACCTCCGTTACCGCCCACTGCATTAATTAGCAAAATAGCCGGAGTTGAACTTAATGCAAAGGAAGATGGATACCCATCCTGTCCATTTCCAAGAGTTCCTGTTGTTTGAATTCCAACTGTAACAGCGTAGGATGCTCCGGGAGTCACACTTAAGGAGTTGTTTCTCACATAAGCTCCTCCAGCTCCTCCACCTGCTCCAGAGGGGTTTCCAAGAGCACCACCACCAGTACCGCCGCCACCCCAAGCTTCAATAGTTATAGAGGTGACTCCGGCAGGAACTGTAAAAGTACCAGTAGTTGTAAAGGTTGTTGTTTGTGAATATCCGAAAAATGTAATGATAAAAAAAGCTATAGTGAAGCAGGTTTTTTTGTAAGCAGCGTAATTTTTTATCATAATGGTATTTTTTATTATAAAATCCGATAATAATCCTTAAATAATTAATAGTATAGGGGATGTCATTTGAACATAAATTTGACTACCGGAAAACATCAGGAATTGTTTTTTATTCTGCATCAGTTGATTGAAACAGTAACAGAAGGTAAAATCTAAAATTAAAGCTATTAATCTAAGTAGGAATTAAATGACATATATTAAAACCATTCAATCTTCTAAAAATGATGTTTTGCTTGGAACAACAAAAAAAATCTACACGCCTAGAAATAAGCGCCATACGATTTGAAAAAGAAAAGACATAACAAAACACGAATGTTGTGGTAATGTATAGTTTTCAACATTGGTTGCTGTCCTAACTATAACGTTAGAATATATTCGGCCCGGCCTTTTTTGATGGGAAATCGGCTTTTTTTTACGCAATCGATATCTTTTTGGTGCTGCAGTCCAGACAGAAATGTCACTCCAAGAACCAAGTTCTTTTGAGGAAAAGCTTAATCTTGGGGAGTACATAATCTTACATCATTTGATGTTAATGACGGAAAAGCCAGTTTTATTTTTTTAAACAGACAGGTTAAATGCAAATAAAATCGACTTAAAACACATTATTTTTATTGATGTAAGAAAAAGAATTGTTTTTTAATTTTAAAAATATAAATTAATAATTAATAGCAATTTCGTTTACTTCACCATTGTCAGGCTTTACAAACTGTCCATAGGAAAATTCACATCTTCCTTCATTGAATGTAATTCTATATCTAATAGGGCATTTTCCTTGTTTGTTTACTTTTGTCTTCTGAAGCAAGATAATATTGAAATTTTATAATTGTTCATTGTTTTATAGTATTTGGTTTAGAAAAGTGGGACACCTGATAATATGTCTTTTTTGAAGTAAATAAGTAAACAAGGAGGATATAAGGACAAGAAACAGCCTTAAATAATTAAAAAAGCCACCCACAATGAAGTGGTCTCGTCCCAAAAGACGAGATCATTGGTCTAACTACTAAACCCGGTCAGCTTACAAGGCCGACCAAAACAACACAACTAGCTTTAAATACCTTATTGAAACAAAAAAAAGCCTTTCCGTTAAGAAAGGCTTTCCCCAATATTGCGGTCTGGACGGGACTCGAACCCGCGACCCCCTGCGTGACAGGCAGGTATTCTAACCAACTGAACTACCAGACCCACTCATTATTGCGGTGGCAAAGATACAATAGAAGTTGATTCACACAACAGTTTTAAGCTTTTTTAAAAAAATCAATTCAGTTATTATTCAACTACCTTACTTTAAACCCTTTAAACAGGTTTATTCTTGTCTAAAACATATCGATTTTTGCGATTGCTTTAAAACCGCAAGCCTTCTCTTACTTTTAACAAACAAATTTTGGACTTGGTCCCTTTAAACAGAAAAATAAAAAGGTTTGATTTGGCTTTTGGAGGTTTAATAAATATAAAACGTCTCCTTCAGAACACGCCAGTAGCTTGGCTCAACTTTGATTTCAACTTTGGCTCATGATAGACTTCAGTAGCCCTAAATCAAAAAAGCCATCCAAGTCCTGAATAAATTCAGAAATGGAAAGCTTTTCATTGGTCTAACTACTAAACCTGGTTAGCTTACAAAGGCTAACCAAACAACACAACTAATCTTAAAAAACTTAATGGGGGCAAAAAAGCCTTTCCGTTAAGAAAGGCTCTCCCCAATATGCGGTCTGGACGGGACTCGAACCCGCGACCCCCTGCGTGACAGGCAGGTATTCTAACCAACTGAACTACCAGACCCACTCATTATTGCGGTGGCAAAGATACAATAGATTTCGAGTTACACAAACGTTTTCACTTAAAATAAATGCTTTTTTTTCGAATAACTATCCAAAGTTTTGTTTCTCAGCCAAATATGTCAACAATATTTTTTCGAAATTTTCACCAACATTTACCGGAACGTACTTAATCCTGTTTTGAGTGCAACTTAATGCCAACTTTTTGAAGTACAGCTGGGCTTGTTTTTCATATTCCAGCTTCACATTATCGGCAAAAACGGAAATTTCCTCGCCCGTTTCTACATCTATGAATTTTCTGGGCGTGTTATCGAAATCGAAATTCAACTCCGTTTTAGAATCCACGACATGAAACAACACCACCTTATGCTTGTTGTGCTTCAAGTGTTGCAATGCATTCAGCAAAGCTTCCTCTCCCGCGTCGTCTTTACCGGACTGAAACATATCGGTAAAAAGGATAATCATCGACCGGCGATGTATCTTTTCTGCAATTTGGTGCAAAAAGGTGACCGTATCGGTCCTTTTACTAACTGTAGTCTTTATTAATAAATTTTCAAGCGTGTTAAAAACCATCCTATGATGGCGGTCACTGCCCTTTTCGGGCGCATAGTATTCATAACTGTCGGAAAACACACTCAAGCCCACCGCGTCCCGCTGCTTCTTCAACAGCTTCATTAAAACTGCCGAGGCCAAAACGGAGAATCCGATTTTGTTTTCATAAAAGTTTTGATTGTCTTTTAATTTTGGATAATGCATCGACGAAGAATTGTCAATAATGATATGACAACGCAAATTGGTTTCCTCCTCAAAGCGTTTGGTGTACAGACGGTCCGTCTTGGCAAATAACTTCCAATCGATGTGTTTGGTGCTTTCCCCCGCATTATAAACCTTATGCTCGGCAAATTCGGCCGAGAAGCCATGAAAGGGACTTTTGTGCATGCCTGAAATAAATCCTTCCACAATTTGATTGGCCAACAACTCAAGATGCTGAAATCTGGAAATCTTTTCTATTTGCGATTCAATCTTCATCTACCAAATATAGTGAAAGAAGGAATGATTTGAAAATTAATGGATTCCAAAAAGAGCCGGATGCACAGTGGAAGTAAAAACGAACTTATCTTAAACAAAAAAAGGTTTGACTTTCGCCAAACCTTTCCTATATAAATCATAATCTACCGATTACAACAACGCGTCTAAACTATCTGCGTAGGTTTGTTTCGGAGCTACTCCTACTTGTTTCCCTACGACTTCTCCGTTATGAAAAACCAGTACTGTAGGTATGTTTCTCACTCCGTATTTTGCTGCAAATTCTTGGTTTGCGTCAACATCAACTTTCCCAATTACCACTTTTCCGTCATATTCAGTACTCAATTCGTCAATGATTGGTCCTACCATTCTACAAGGCCCGCACCATGCTGCCCAAAAATCCACCATTACCGGTTTTGTTGATTTCAAAACTACTTCTTCAAAAGTAGCGTCTGTTATTGCTAATGCCATAATATCTTTGTTTAAAGTTTAAAGTTCTGATCTTATTCAAAACTAGAATACAAATTTAGAAATTAAAACCAAATGAAACGCTATTCCCAAATTAGTTTTGGTTATGAAAGCATTGACAATTGCTATTTATCTGATTTTAGCTAACATTTTTATTGATTAGGAGCCGTTTCCTGCTCTTCGCTATATCTTTTATCGCCTAAAGAAGGAAATAAAAGGATGCCGCTGCGATCAGGGCTAGCATGCGGTCCCTACCATTTTATTTTAAACAAAAAAAGAGGACGTTCTTTAAAACATCCTCTTCAATTATAAATTTATATGCAACATTACAAACTATATCTAAGACCTAGAGTTAAACCAACCCCGCTAATGCTGATGTAAGAACTCAAATCATCTGTTGGTCTTGAACTATCAACAGTGTTAAACTCTGCATTATTAGAACTACTGTCTAAATGATCTGTGTAATTCGTATGTATCTGAGCCGTTGTGCGAGTGTCCAACTGATTCTGCCCGTTTATTGTAAACGCCGTAGTTTCCTTTGTTTTTCCGTGAACGGTAAAATTACGGTATTCCACTTCAGCATAGGCCGATAGCTTATCTTTTAATTTATAAGAAGTTCCCAGCGCGGCAAGAAATCCTCCCGTTATATTTGGATTGATTTTATCTCTACTGAATACTTTTACCCCTGGAGCGGCGATTGCATTCGTTTCAATTTCTAATCTTCCGTTTAACGGCACGATAACTCCCACCTTTGTATAAGGCTCAAACCCTTTTACTTCACCTAAGTACAGCACTAAAGCGGGGGCCACATCTAAAGCGGTAACTTGTCCGTCCGATTTAAAAACGGAAACGCCATCGGAAATGGTTTCCACCATCGTTTTACTTTTGCTTTTATAATAGTTTATGCCCATTTCAATGCCTAAACGATCCGTAAAACGGTATCCGGCATTCCCTCCGTAACGGAATCCTTCGCCAAAAGACCCAGTTATACTTTCTTTGGAAACTAACTCTCCGCCAACATAAACCTCCTTCAAAGGTTCACGCCCGTTAACGTTGGGAAACTCGGTAGCGGCAGCCTGCGTAAAATAAGATGCTCCTACTTTAAAATACCAGTTTTCTCTCTTACTTCCTTTTTTATCGGTTTGCCCTAACATAGTCATTGAGCATGCCATAAGCCCTAATACAAACAGCTTTGTTTTCATGATTTTTATTTTAGTTTTACAACAAAATTAAATAAATTAAACCGTTGCATTTCTTAATTTCACATAGAACTTTCGACACAAAAAACTAATTATATGCATGCATATAAAAACCAACCGTTTACGATTAAAACATTAACATTATAAAATCCAAAAGCATCTTAAAAACAAGCCCAAACCGTATTAAAAGGGAAAAAAAAGCAGAAAAATCGTCACACTATAACGATTTTTCTGTTCATTTGAATCAAAAAACGGGTTTAAATAAATTCCAACCTAGTTCAACTTAAAATTAATCTGCATTTTCTCTAGCTCTACCAATAATTCATTCGATATTTTGATTTTTAGTCTTCTGCTTGGCATTGTCAGTTTAGTCACCACTTTTATTTCCTCCACTTCGGTAACTGAAACAGCTTCCTTTCCTTCAGGTTCAGAAACCTCAATATCGTCATTCCCTTCGACAAAATCATCTGTTTCATTGTCAAGGAGAAGTGGAGCCGTCTCAATTATTTTCTTAATTTTCTCCAATTCCATAATTTCGAATGACACTTGATTGTCCCCTTTATTTTCCTGGAAAAGATGACTTAATTTATGAATAAACTCTGCCTGAAGATCGGTGATATTCAATAAAACAATCAGTTTTTTGGCAAAGGTATCCAAAACGTCCTGTAAGTATTGAACCAAAGTGAACTGAATCCTCGGGTCGCTTTTCTTGCCCGTATCCTGATTCGTCCATCCCTCTTTGACCGAAACTTTCATATAAGTGAAGTTGTTCTGAATCAAGAAATGACGAAACTTCAAGTACTCTTCACCAAAGATCTTAAACTCGTAACTTTCATCATAACCCTCTAATGTGAATATAGCCCAACCTTTCCCGTTTTTGGCTACTCTGTGTTGCACATCATTGATGATTCCCCCAAAAGTCAAGCTTTTTCCCACATGGAGTTCCATGCTTCTCAGCGCTTCCAGTTTGGCATTACAAAAATATTTCATCTCAAACTTATAATCGTCCAATGGATGTCCCGAGATATAAATCCCGACCACTTCCTTTTCTTTGGCTAGTTTTTCCATCGTGCTCCAGTCCTCGCAAGGCGGCACGATTGGCTCTGCTATCTGCACATCGCTGCTTTCCCCAAACAAACTTACCTGCGATGAGTTCTCGTTCTCCTGGAATTTTGCGCCATAGCGAATCGCTTTTTCGTAAAAGGTGATTCCGTCCCCGTCATCATGAAAATATTGCGCCCGAGTCGTGCCCAAAAAGGAATCGAAACCTCCAGCCAGCGCCAAATTCTCCAATGCCTTTTTGTTGGCGGCACGCAAATCGATTCGTTTGGTCAAGTCAAAAATCGACTTATATTTTCCATCTTTTCTTTTTTCAACTATAGTGGCAACGGCACCTGCACCTACACCTTTGATAGCACCCATTCCAAAACGTACCGCATAATTGTCATTTACGGTAAATTTGTAGAAGGACTCATTCACGTCCGGTCCCAATACTTCCAGTCCCATTCGTTTACATTCTTCCATAAAGAAAGACACTTGTTTAATGTCACTCATATTATTGGACAACACCGCCGCCATATATTCAGCAGGATAATTGGCTTTTAGATAGGCCGTTTGGTATGCGATCCAAGCATAACAGGTAGAGTGAGACTTATTGAAGGCATATTCCGCAAAGGCTTCCCAGTCTTTCCATATTTTTTCCAGTTTGTCTTCGGCATGTCCTTTGGCTGCAGCCTGGCTGATAAACTTAGGCTTCATCTTGTCCAAGACATCCTTTTGCTTTTTCCCCATCGCTTTACGCAATACATCGGCATCTCCCTTGGAGAAATCGGCCAGTTTTTGGGACAAAAGCATTACCTGCTCCTGGTAAACGGTAATTCCGTAGGTATCCTTCAGTAATTCCTCGCAGGCCTCAAGGTCATATATGATTTCCTCTTCGCCATTTTTCCTTTTTACGAAACTCGGGATGTAGGCAATTGGCCCCGGACGATACAGGGCGTTCATGGCAATCAAATCGGGGAAAACCGTAGGCTTCAATTCCTTCATGTACTTCTGCATTCCTGCAGATTCATATTGAAAAATCCCCACCGTTTCTCCGCGTTGAAAAAGCTCGTATGTCTTTACATCATCAATCGGGAATTCGTCCGGGTTCAAGTCGATTCCGTTTCTGTATTTCACTAATTTAACGGTGTCCTTAATCAGTGTAAGGGTTTTCAAACCCAAGAAGTCCATTTTTAAAAGTCCCGCAGTTTCCACCACTGAGTTGTCAAATTGGGTCACATAAAGATCCGAATCTTTGGCGGTAGCCACAGGAACAAAATCTGTAATGTCGCTTGGTGTAATGATTACCCCACAGGCATGGATACCCGTGTTTCTCAAATTCCCTTCCAGCACTTTAGCCTGCTGAATAGTCTCACCACTCAGATCATCTTCACCAGCAAGGCCTATTAACTCTTTTATTTTATCCCATTCTTCCGGACGAACCACTTTTTTAATAACAGCTTCCTCTTCATTCAGGAACCGCGCTAAATTCCATTTAGACGGCATCATTCCAGGAATCAGTTTCGCGATTTTATCGGCTTCAAACAAAGGTAAATCCAGTACACGTGCGGTATCTCGAATTGCCGATTTCGTGGCCATTTTACCATAAGTGATAATCTGCGCCACTTGTTTCGAACCGTATTTTCGGATCACATAATCCATCACACTGCTTCGCCCTTCATCATCAAAATCGATATCAATATCGGGTAATGACACACGATCGGGGTTTAGGAAACGCTCAAAAAGCAGGTTGTACATCAACGGGTCAATGTTGGTTATTTTCAAACAGTACGCCACAACCGATCCCGCTGCAGACCCCCTTCCCGGTCCTACAGAAACACCCATGCTTCTAGCTTCGGCAATTAAATCCTGCACAATCAAGAAATATCCAGGATACCCGGAATTAGAAATGGTCAGCAACTCAAAATCAAGACGTTCCCGTATTTCCTCCGTGATTTCGGGATATCTTCTGTTTGCCCCTTCATAAGTAAGATGTCTCAAATAGGCATTTTCCCCTCGCACTCCACCATCAACAGCATCTTCAGGAACATTAAACTCCTCAGGAATTTCAAATTTGGGCAACAAAACTTCACGCGCCAGATTGTAAATTTCAATTTTGTCGACAATTTCACTTAGGTTCGCAATCGATTCGGGCAAATCGGTAAAGAGTTTTTTCATCTCCTCCCCCGTCTTGAAATAATATTCTTGATTGGGCAACCCAAAACGATAGCCACGACCACGGCCTATAGGTGTCGTTTGCTTTTCGCCATCACGCACACAAAGCAAAATATCATGCGCATTGGCATTTTCTTTATCTATATAGAAGGTATTGTTAGTGGCAACAATTTTGACGCCATGCTTTCTAGCCAAGGAAATCAAAGTGGTATTTACCCGATTTTCATCTTCTTGATTGTGACGCATCACTTCAATATAAAAATCATCCTTGAACTCCTCTTTCCACCAAATCAAAGCTTCTTCGGCTTGGTTTTCACCAAGATTTAAAACCTTGCTCGGAATCTCACCATAGAGATTCCCGGACAACACAATGATATCATCTTTGTATTGTTGAATTACTTTTTTATCAATCCTTGGCACATAATAAAATCCTTCCGTATAAGCAATCGAAGACATTTTGGCCAGATTATGGTATCCTTTTTTGGTCTTCGCCAAAAGCACTATTTGGTATCCATTGTCCTTACGGGATTTGTCCTTGTGATCTTCACAGACAAAAAATTCACAGCCTACGATCGGCTTCATTGGAACCTCGGTAGCTTTCTCGCCATTTTCAATTGAGGCTGCATTCTTGGCTTCAGCCGCTTTATTATGATTTAAAATATCCCTTACAAAGTGAAAAGCCCCCATCAAGTTGGCATGATCTGTCATGGCAACGGCAGGCATCTTTTGTTGTGAAGCCGCTTTTACTAGAGCTGCAATACTGATCGTGGACTGCAAAACAGAAAACTGGGTGTGGTTATGCAAATGCACGAATTCCGTATCAACAAGCACTTTCTTGTTTTGGGAAAGCTCTTGTTTTGAAATTGCCGCGGTCTGCTTTTCCCCAAACTGCTGGCGAATTTTATCAGAAGCCTCCTTTAAATTGATGTGCTTTAAACCGATGAGTTTAATTTCAGTCGGGTTTTTATCCTGGAAATCCCGAAAGTAACTTGCGGGAACATCCAGTTTTTCTGCAGTATAATTTTCCCTACGGATTAATTCTAGGAAACAACGCGTGGTCGCCTCCACATCGGCAGTGGCATTATGCGCTTCCGAAAACGGTCTGTTAAATAAATACTGATGCAACTCGGTTAATGTCGGTAACTTGAAACGTCCTCCTCGACCTCCAGGCAACTGCAATAAAGACGCTGTAATTTCGGTACAGGTATCCAAAACAGGCATCGAAGCCATCGGACTTTCAACACCCAAACGATGGAACTCACAACCCATAATATTGACGTCAAAACCTAGATTTTGTCCCACAATAAATTTGGCTTTGCCTAAAGCGATGTTGAATTTCTCCAACACCTCAGCCAAGGACACCCCTTCGGCCTCCGCCAGTTCAGTGGAAATCCCGTGGATTCGTTCCGCATCATATGGGATATTAAAGCCTTCCGGTTTTACCAAATAATCCTGATGCTCGATGAGTTTCCCCATATCGTCATGCAGCTGCCACGCAATTTGTATACAACGCGGCCAGTTGGCCGTATCGGTTATGGGCGCATCCCAACGCTTCGGTAATCCTGTGGTTTCGGTATCGAATATTAAGTACATAGTTGTTTATGAGGTGGTTGCAAATTCAATGAATTTCAAAAAATGAATTTCAAATTTAGGTTTTTTTCCAGTAAGAACGGATGCAAGTTATCAACAAATACCCATAAAAAGATCAAAACAACCGATTAAATAAACAAACTATTCATCCTGTAATTTTAAACTTATTAATTTCTAAAACGGAACAATAAAGCAATAAATCCACCGCACAACAATTTTTTGGATGTCGTACTATCCAAACAAAAAAATAACGACCTAGATTCCTTCAACGAGCATTTTTGCAAAGTAAACAGAAGAGCAAAAGGCTTCGTTTCTCCGAACACAAAAACAAACAAATACTATTTAATTAGCAGAATAAGCTTGCTTAAATTTCATTTTATTCAACACTCTTGGTCTTTAAGACGTTTAAATTGAATAATAGTTAATACATAAAGAAGAGGAAACCTGCATTTCAAACAACGACAAAAGAATTTAAAAAGAAAATCAGATTCCTTGATAAAACCACAAACAAGAAAATATAAGCTATCTGTAGTCGTAAAAACGGTTTGGGTATCGTATAAAATGAAAAATCCAAATTGACGAGCTTGTTCCTTTTTTTAAATTTGCTGTCATTGTTACAATTACGGGCCGTTTAACGAGCTGTTTTTGAAGAAATACACTTAAAAAATATTTAAAATGAGTACTACATTATTTGACAAAGTATGGGATTCGCACGTGGTGCGTAAAATTGAAGATGGACCAGACGTGTTTTTTATTGACCGACATTTCATTCATGAAGTGACTAGTCCTGTTGCTTTTTTAGGTCTAAAAGAAAGAGGCATCTCGGTTTTGTACCCTGAGCGCACTTTTGCCACCGCCGATCACAATACCCCTACCATAAATCAACATTTACCTGTTGAAGACGCCCTGTCTGCAAACCAACTAAAAGCGTTGGAAGAAAATGCTAAAGAATATGGCATCAGTCACTGGGGATTAGGAAACGCGAAAAATGGAATTGTTCACGTTGTAGGTCCTGAAAACGGAATTACTTTGCCAGGCGCAACAATAGTTTGTGGAGATTCACATACTTCCACTCACGGAGCTTTCGGAGCTATTGCTTTCGGAATCGGTACTTCTGAGGTAGAGATGGTGCTTTCTACGCAATGTATTATGCAACCAAAACCTAAAAAAATGCGCATCAACATAGCTGGCGATCTTCAGTTTGGAGTTACGCCAAAAGACGTTGCGCTTTATATAATATCAAAATTGTCCACATCAGGCGCTACTGGTTATTTTGTGGAGTACGCAGGTAAAGTTTTTGAAAACATGACCATGGAAGGTCGAATGACCGTTTGTAACTTGAGCATCGAAATGGGAGCTCGCGGAGGAATGATTGCGCCAGACCAAACCACTTTTGATTATTTGGAAGGCCGTCTATACACTCCAAAAGGAGAATCTTGGGATAAATCAGTTGCCTATTGGAAAACATTAAAAACGGATGCTGACGCTACATTTGACGAAGAAATCAACTTTGAAGCTTCGGACATTGAGCCAATGATTACCTATGGTACCAATCCGGGTATGGGATTGGGAATTTCTAAAAGCATCCCCGAGGCAAAAGATGTTGCTGAAGGCGAAGAAACCTATGAGAAATCCTTAGGATATATGGGCTTCAACCAAGGCGAAGCCATGATAGGAAAACAAATCGATTACGTTTTCTTAGGTAGTTGTACCAATGGCCGAATCGAAGATTTCAGGGCCTTTGCCTCTATCGTAAAAGGAAGACAAAAAGCAGCTAATGTTACGGCATGGTTGGTCCCTGGATCGCATGTTGTGGAAGCGCAAATAAAAGAAGAAGGAATTCTTGACATTTTGATTGAATCTGGATTTGTTTTGCGTCAACCGGGCTGTTCCGCTTGCCTGGCGATGAACGACGACAAAGTACCTGCAGGAAAATATGCAGTGAGCACCTCGAACAGAAATTTCGAAGGACGTCAAGGACCCGGATCAAGAACATTATTGGCAAGTCCATTTATGGCCGCTGCCGCTGCCGTGACGGGAGTGTTAACAGACCCAAGGGATTTGATAGCCTCCTAATCCCTAAAAAGGAATTATACAAAAGGCAATTTCAATTTAAATAGAACAAAATTAAAAAGCTTTACGGTTTTAAGACATAGTTTTTCCCCATAGAAAATCTGAAATCCTAAATCCTAAATCTAAAATCTAAAATCACAATGGCTTACGATAAATTTAATATACTTACAAGTACAGCAGTTCCGCTTTCTATTGAAAATGTGGATACGGATCAAATTATTCCCGCTCGTTTCCTTAAGGCGACAGAGCGTGTTGGTTTCGGAGACAACCTTTTCCGCGACTGGCGATACAATAATGATGGTTCGCCAAAATCAGATTTCGCTCTAAACAACCCAACCTATAGTGGCAAAATACTTGTCGGAGGAAGAAACTTCGGCTCCGGATCCTCGAGAGAACATGCGGCTTGGGCTGTTTATGATTACGGTTTCAGATGTGTCGTGTCGAGTTTTTTTGCCGACATATTCAGAAACAACTGTCTGAATGTTGGCGTACTGCCCGTTCAGGTTAGCGCTGAATTTGCGGACAAAATTTTCAAGGCCATTGAGGCGAATCCAGAAACGGAGCTTGAAGTCAACCTTCCTGAACAAACGATCACGCTTAAAGTGACCGGAGAAAAAGAATCTTTTGATATTTCAGGGTACAAAAAAGACAACATGATCAATGGCTTTGATGACATTGACTATCTACAAAACATAAAAAAAGAAGTAGTCGAGTTTGCCGATAAACTTCCTTATTAAGGAAACCAGTAAAAAAGCAGTTGGTTCGCTTTATCGCCGAACTAACTGTTTTATGATTTTATCAAATACAATTGTACGATTGCTGAACTCATTAGATTAAAATCGTACTACCATCAAATTTAAAAATGGAAAAAAGAAAAATTGAGATAATGGACACGACGCTTCGTGACGGGGAACAAACCTCGGGAGTATCGTTTTCTGCTGCAGAAAAACTAACCATTGCACAATTGTTATTGGAGGAATTAAATATTGATCGCATCGAAGTTGCTTCCGCACGCGTGAGCGAAGGGGAATTTCAAGGAGTAAAAGGCATCATGACTTGGGCCAATGAAAAAGGCTACAACGACAGAATCGAAGTTTTAACTTTTGTTGACGGCGGACTCTCTATCGAATGGATGAAGAAAGCGGGCGCCAAAGTTCAGAATTTGTTGACCAAAGGATCAATGAATCATTTGACACACCAATTGAAGAAAACCCCGGAACAACATTTTGCCGAAATCGCCCAAACAATTGCATTAGCGCAAGCAAACGACATTGACACGAACATATATTTGGAAGACTGGAGCAATGGAATGCGCAATTCCCCAGAATATGTCTTTCAGTTTTTAGAGTTTTTGTCGACGCAGCCTGTCAAGAGGATATTATTACCAGACACTTTGGGGGTTCTTATCCCATCGCAAACTTTTGAATTCATTTCAAAAATTACTGCGAAATACCCTAACATCCATTTTGATTTCCATGCGCACAACGATTATGATTTAAGTATTGCCAACGTAATGGAAGCATTGAAAGCGGGCATCAACGGATTACATGTTACGGTAAACGGAATGGGGGAACGCGCCGGAAATGCACCTCTTGAAAGTACCGTTGCCGTCATCAATGATTTCATGCCTGAAATAAAAATTAATGTAAAGGAATCTTCTCTATACAAGGTGAGTAAGTTGGTGGAAACTTTTACAGGATATCGAATCCCAGCTAACAAACCAATTGTAGGCGACAATGTGTTTACGCAAACGGCAGGCATCCATGCCGATGGCGACAATAAAAACAACTTGTATTTCAATGATTTGCTTCCGGAGCGATTTGGAAGAAGAAGGCAATATGCTCTGGGAAAAACATCCGGAAAAGCAAATATTGAAAAAAACCTCCAGGAATTGGGTTTAAAATTAAATCAGGAAGATTTAAAATTAGTCACCCAACGGATCATTGAATTGGGCGACAAAAAAGAAACCGTTACCAAAGAAGACTTACCCTACATCATCTCCGATGTTTTGGACAGTCAAACGTACCAGGAAAAAATTATAGTGGAGTCTTATGTGTTATCACATGCCAAAGGTTTGCGACCTTCAACGACCCTCTGTCTTAAAATAGACGGTGAAATTATTGAAGAGCATGCTCAAGGGGACGGGCAATTTGACGCTTTCATGAATGCATTGGCCAAAATATATACAAGTAAGCAATTAGCATTGCCAAAACTGATCGATTACGCAGTAAGAATTCCTCCCGGAAGCAGTTCAGACGCTTTGTGTGAAACCATAATAACCTGGACCATTAACGGAAAAGAGTTCAAAACCAGAGGGCTGGATTCTGACCAAACCGTCGCCGCAATAATAGCAACCCAGAAGATGCTGAATGTAGTAACGAAATAATTTAGAAAAAACACACTAATAAAAAACAAATAATGAAATATACAATAGCACTATTGGCAGGAGACGGAATTGGACCAGAGGTAATCAATGAAGCCGTAAAGGTCTCTAATGCCATTGCAAAGAAATTCAATCATGAGATCACCTGGACTCCAGCCTTAACAGGCGCCTGCGCCATCGATGCCGTTGGCGTTCCTTACCCGGACGAAACACATGAAATTTGCATGGCCGCTGACGCGGTTCTTTTTGGAGCCGTTGGACATCCAAAATTTGACAATGATCCTAAAGCGACTGTTCGACCGGAACAAGGTTTACTGTTGATGCGAAAAAAATTAGGCTTATTTGCTAATGTGCGTCCCACATTTACCTTTCCCTCTTTGATAGACAACTCACCATTGAAAAGAGAGCGTATAGAAGGAACCGATTTAGTGTTCTTAAGAGAACTTACTGGCGGAATTTATTTTGGCGAGAAAGGAAGAAAAGACGATGGCGAAACGGCATATGATACTTGCACGTACACTAGAGTGGAAGTGCAGCGTTTGGCAAAGAAAGGTTTTGAATTGGCAATGACACGTACTAAAAAACTATGCTGTGTGGATAAAGCCAATGTCTTGGAAACTTCCCGTTTGTGGAGAGAAACAGTACAAGCAATGGAGAAAGACTATCCGGAAGTGACCGTTAGTTACGAATTTGTAGATGCCGTAGCCATGCGATTGGTACAATGGCCAAACTCGTATGATGTATTAATTACTGAAAACTTATTTGGTGACATTTTAACAGATGAGGCCTCCGTAATTTCCGGCTCGATGGGTTTGATGCCATCTGCATCGGTAGGAGAACACACTTCTTTGTATGAACCTATTCACGGTTCTTACCCGCAAGCAACAGGATTGAACATTGCAAACCCACTGGCGACCGTATTATCCGCGGCCATGATGTTTGAAGATGCTTTTGGATTGAAGGAAGAGGCTGAAGCGATTAGAGCCGCTGTTAACAAATCATTGGAACAAGGAATTGTTACCGAGGATTTGGCCAAAAAAGGGGCTACAGTTTACAAAACAAGCGATGTAGGAGATTGGCTAGTTGCCCATTTGTAGAGGATCGGAAAACAAACAAATGCCAAACAAGAAAGGGGACAATTTACATTGTCCCCTTTCTTTATAGTTTAGAAAAAAATATTAGTATCCTCCTCTGTTTCCACCACCACGGTTTTCTCCACCACGGCTGCTTCCACCACCATAACCACCGCGTGAATCTCCACCACGACTGTTATTGTTAA
>Ga0209520_10000188_pt1 | contig 32799 bp, 38 predicted proteins | sample Rifsed16ft1_FD_184009 | JGI IMG/M metagenome (GOLD analysis project Ga0209520, IMG submission 184009) | Soil microbial communities from Rifle, Colorado, USA - sediment 16ft 1 (version 2) | ecosystem: Environmental > Terrestrial > Deep subsurface > Rock core/Sediment | place: Rifle, Colorado...
ATTTTTTATAGGTTTTGTCTTGATTTTGCTGGGTGCCGTCGGTGCCGGAGCTTACGTCTATTATACGGGCACTTTTGTAAAATTGCCGACCCTGCTTTCGAAGTCGATGGAAAAAGCTCGAGCTACCACTAGTTCTAAATATGACGTTACGGTCAATGTTGATTTTTCCGAGATGAAAGATGTAATGAGTGGGTTAAATTCTATGCCCTCTTTAGGAGCTAATTCTCAAAAACTTAGTCTTACTGTGAAAGGATTATCCGATATTTCTGACCCTGAAAATTTTAAAAATTCTTCAGTTATTTCTGTGAGCATGGGTTCATTTTCCTTAGAAGCTGAATTCAGGATAGTCCACAATATTTTTTATGCACAACTTACCAAAGCTCCGGCTTTGGGTATTTTACCTATACCAATGCTTTCCTTGTATGAGAACAAGTGGTTTTCATTTCCATTCAAGTCAGAAAATGGCCAAACGATAACTAATCCGTTTAGTTCAATTTCTGGAATCAGCTCTAAGGTGATTGATAAAATAACTCCTGAAGAAAAAGAACGTTTATACAAAATGTTTCGAGATGCGCATTTTGTAAAACAGACAGGTAAACTTTCACCTGAAACAATCAGCGGAGAATCTTCTTATCATTTTGCTTTTGACCTTGACAAAGATGGAATCAGTTCGTATCTGCAGTCACTCAAAGAATATATCAACAGCATAGGCAAAAGTGATTCCTCTCTTTCTGCATTTGACCCTACCTCAATTAAAAAAGAATTGGATAATCTGAAAGATTTTCAAGGAGAAATCTGGATTGGCCGCAACGATAAATTGGTGCACAAAATTGCTGTTAGCTTTGGAGTTCAGCCGAATTTAACCAAAAATGAGCAGGTTAAGCTGAATATGGTTGCCATTATGAGCGACTATAACGAGCCGGTCCTAATTACTGCTCCCACCGAAAGTACCTCTTTTGAAACTCTAGTTTCCAATGTTATGAATGATTCGATTGGATCGGCCCGACAAAAAGGAAATGAAGCAGCGATCAAGGCCACCATGGCAAATATTCGTCCTCAGGCGGAACTTTTTTGGGATGCACGCAAAGGAGTTTATTCAGGATTTTGTTTATCTACAGAGTTAAAAACTTCTCGCACATATATTGAAGATAAAGGTGGAACAGGATTTATCTGCAAGGAAGCAGCCCAAAAATATGCCATAGGCGTGAAATTGTCAGATAGTTCGGGATACTGGTGTATTGATTCGACTGGTGTTATTAAATCTACCACTATTCCGCCATCTGGCACAGTTTGTCCAGTAAAGTAAAATTTTTCAGTCCATGCTATGATTATCTTTACCAAACATGCACAAGATAAATTTACAATCTTAAGGAAACATAAATTCATCATTTCAAAGGAAAAAGTTTTAGAAACTTTAAATAATCCGGATTTGATAGATTATTCACGATTACCTTTGCTCATAGCTCAGCGTAAATTTGACACTATGTATGTACTAAGAGTAGTATATAAAGACGAAGGGATGAATATGAAAGTTATTACTTTCTATCCGGGCCGTTCAAAAAAATATGGCAAAAAATAACAAAAAAAATAAAATATCCTACGAATCTGAAGCTGATGTTTTAACGGTGGAAGCTTCAAGTAAGCCAATAGATTATGCCATGGAAATTGGTAATGTTGTAGTGCATTTTACTAAGAAAGACGAACCAGTACTATTTGAAATTTTAGATGCCAGCAAATTTTTTACTAAAGCTGGAAGTATTATGAAAAAAAGTGGGGCTTCCAGATTCTTATATAACAAGAAGCCAATTTTAGCTTAATGGCCACCCTCTACACTGAACAATCGAAAAATGTGACCAAGACATGGCTCTTAATGACCGTGTTTTTTGTCGTGGTCATTCTTTTCGGTTGGTTTTTTAGTTTTTATTATGATAACCCGAACATTTTATATTTCTTTGTCGCCTTTAGCGTCTTGATGAATTTTTTCTCTTACTGGTTTTCGGACAAAATTGTCCTCAAGCTCGCGGGCGCCAAAGAGGGTAAGAGGGAAGAGTATTTTGATTTATATACAAGCGTGGAGAATCTATCTATTGCTGGGGGGTTGCCTATGCCAAAAGTGTATGTTGTTAATGACGTCGCGCCGAACGCTTTTGCCACTGGCCGAGATAAAAATCACGCTGTTGTTTGCGCCACGACCGGACTCTTGGCTTTGCTTAATAAAAGCGAATTAGAAGGGGTGATGGCGCACGAGCTTTCCCATATTGGGAATCGCGACATGCTGCTCTCGACTGTTGTGGTAGTCTTGGTGGGTTTTGTCACTATCTTAGCGGATGTTTTTACTCGAAGTATTTTTTGGGGAGGGCATAGGCGGAGTAACAACAAAGGCGGCAACTTGCTCGTAATCGTTGGTATTGTCCTCTCGATTTTGGCTCCCATATTTGCTATGCTTATCCAGTTAGCAATTTCCAGAAAAAGAGAATTTTTGGCAGATGCCTCCGGGGCGCTTCTCACTCGCTACCCAGAAGGTTTGGCCAATGCGCTTAAAAAAATTTCAGAGTCTAGCCAACCAATGGTTCGCCAATCCAAAGCCATTGCGCATCTATACATTGCCGACCCCAAAGGAAATCGGCGTTCAAGTTTTGGGAAAAAAGTTGTTGGTCTTTTCGCTACGCATCCGCCGGTAGAAGAGCGGATTAAAGCGTTGATGGGGTGATTTCCTCCCTTCCTTAATAAGGAGGGGAATGAGGGGAGGTTCTTAAAGAATTCACCTCTCCCCTAGCCCTTCCTTGTAAAGGAGAGGGGGAAATTACAATTTTCTTTCTATTTTGCTATACTTTTTAAATGGATCCCGTTAGAAATAGGAAATCTTTAGATTTCCGTTGATTTAACAGGATGCGTGTATTATTACTTAATTTCTAACGGGATGGACATTAAAGACGTGGAAAACCTGGCCGCACTGGCTCGAATTGAGCTAACGGAGGGGGAAAAGAAGGATTTGCTTTCCGATATGGATAGTATTTTGGGCTATGTCAAACAAATCGAAAACATGAAAGTCGAAAACACGGAATCAGAGTATAAAGTGTACAATGTCTGGCGCGAGGATACGGTAGAAGTGCGTGAATTTTCTAAAGAGCTCATTACTGGGCAATTTTCCGAAGCGCAGGATAGATTTCTGAAAGTGAAAAAGATTTTGTAAATTTACCTGTCCCGTATTAAATTTTTGAGTAAAATAAATGGTCAATATTAATAACAATTTAAAATTTTAGTACTGGGATGATCGATTTGAAAAATCTGACAATCGAAAAAGCGCACGCCGCTCTCCAAAAAGGGGAGTATACTTGCCGGGAATTATCTGAAGCATACCTCGCAGTTATCAAAGAAAAAAACAAAGAACTGAATGCATATTTGGAAGTCTATGACGATGTCCTAGATCAGGCAAAAGTTGCAGATGAAAAATTTAAGAGCGGTAATGCCACGACCTTGACCGGAATTCCTTTTGCTATCAAGGACAATATTTTATTCAAAGGGCATATTGCTTCGGCTGGGTCAAAAATTTTAGAAAATTATACCGCTTCATACGATGCTTTCGTGATAAGAAAATTAAAGGCCGTTGGGGCGGTGATTTTAGGCCGCACTAATATGGACGAGTTTGCCTTGGGAGGATCAACCGAAAATTCTGCATATGGAGTTACCAAAAATCCACATGACACACAAAGAGTTTCCGGCGGTACTTCTGGCGGCTCAGCTGCAGGAGTAGCGAGCAATCTGGCGCTTGGCGCCTTAGGTTCTGACACCGGAGGATCTGTTCGGCAACCATCTGCTTTTTGCGGAGTAGTCGGACTCAAACCTACTTATGGCAAGGTTTCTCGCTCGGGCCTCATGGCCTCCACATCATCTTTTGATGTCATTGGTCCGATTGCAAAAACAGTAGAAGATGCAGAGATTATTTTTGATGCGATTAATGGCCAGGATGTTTTAGACAGCACTTCCATACCAGAAAATCTGGAACTTAGAAAGTATAACCTAAAACCTAAAATTATTGGCGTCCCTTATGATTTAATAAATCAAGAGGGGATTGACCCCAAGGTGAAAGATAATTTCGAAAAAGTAGTCAAAAATCTTGAAAATCTGGGGTATGAAATTAAAAATATTAAATTGATAAACTGTATTGCCTTGTATTACATTATTAATTTTGCTGAAGTTTCGACCAATCTGGCGCGTTTTGACGGACTCCGGTATGGAATGCATAAAGATGGTAAAAATTTGCTTGAAGATTACTTACTCTCCAAGGGTCTTGGTTTTGGTAAAGAAACCAGAAGGCGAATTCTTCTAGGCACCTATGTGCTTTCGGCTGGTTATTATGATGCTTATTATGGCAAAGCCCAAAAGGCCAGAGTAGCTCTTAAAAAAGATTTTGTAAAAATATTTTCTGAAGTTGATTTAATTTTAACCCCCACTTCGCCTATACCTCCTTGGAAAATCGGAGAAAAAAGCGATCCACTTTCAGTGTATTTGGCTGATCTCTTCACGGTTATAGCAAACATTGTCGGCGTGCCGGCTATTTCTATTCCCAGTGGTTTTATTGAAGAAAAAGGCGTGAAATTACCACTAGGCATTCAATTTATGGCTTCCCACGGTCGGGAAGATCTGCTTTTTGAAATTGGAAAGAAATTTGAAGAGATAGCGCCTAAAGCCCTATCTAAGCCCTATCTAGGGCTTTAGGCGCTATCTAGGGGAGAGTTGTGTTACAATCATAATATGGAAACATCGAATAATAATATTTTGGGGGATTCAGTTCTCGGCTCAAATTGGTTCAACCCTGATTATTTGTTTAATCAGGGGATCAAATTTTTTCATGATGCCTTTAATATCACTATCAATCCCGATGTCATATCTCTCTACCACACTATTCTTATGCTATTTGCTCTTTTTTTTCTGACCATCATTTCCTATGCTTCCATCCGACTTTTTGAAATTCGCGCCAAGGAGCGCAAGCATTTAGGGCATGAAATCGCCGAATACGCGCACTACCAAACCGAGCGGGTAAAGAAACGAGTGGAAGGAGACAGCGGATCAAAAAATGAAAGATGGGGCAAGACTCTCGGTTATCTTTTTTCGCAGCATCCGAGCGATTGGAAACTGGCCATTATCGAAGCCGATAGCATGCTGGAATCCTTGATGGATCAGCTTGGGTTCAAGGGCGTGGCGCTCGGGGATAAATTAAAATCTGCCGATCAGGATAAATTTCATAGTTTGACCTCTGCCTGGGAAGTACATACAATCAGAAATAGAATAGCTCACGAGGGTGCAGCCTTTTCGATGTCTCAGCATGAAGCCAAAAGAGTCATAGCCATCTATGAACACATCTTTCGCGATTTTGGGTTTATCTAGTTGCGGGACCACGAATCGAACGTGGGTCTTAAGGTTATGAGCCTTACGAGATGCCTCTTCTCTATCCCGCTGTGGGTATATTACAGTAAAAATTAAGTTTTGGCAAGCGAAAATTTGAAAAAAAGACAAAATGTGTTATTCTAACTATGACTGTCGGGGTAGCTCAGTTGGTAGAGCAGAGGGATCATAATCCTCAGGTCGTGGGTTCAAGCCCCACCCCCGACACAATTTTTAAAGAATGCCCTTTGAAAATTTACAATTTTATGTATAATAATAAGGTGTCTTCTCTTTATCTAAAGAGAAGAAGGGGCATTTAATGAGAGGATCAGAAAATTGCGGCTGTAGCTCAACGGTAGAGCACCCGCCTGTCACGTGGGAGGCCGTGGGGTCAGCACCCATCAGCCGCGCATCATTGAACGAAGGAGGACGAGGGACCCCAAAAGGGGTGTTTTGCGCTAGACAAAACTGGTTTAGGGGTTAGGTGTTTTTTATGTTAAAATGAACCCATGTTTGCCCTTATATATAAAATCTGGTGGATGATCGCCGTTTTGCCTTTCCTTATTTTCTTAGAAATCAACGACAAGGTTGCAGATTTTTTGAAGAGAAAAAATATATATTCGCGTTGGGATTGGTATCATGGACTCTTGGTGGTTTTGATTATTTTATTGGTGATTTTGTGGCTAAAAGGTTATCATTGGTGAATATAAAATTATGGTAAAACATTTTTTTAAGGTGTTGCTCGTTTTTACCGCCATGATAATTCTCGGGATTATTGGCATTTTTGTGGTAAGTTATTTTACAAAGTAAAATATCTGTGCCGCATCAAACTAAACTTTGCTTTGGTTCGGGGGCTGTGCTATAATGACCAAACCGCAAAGAAAATAGGTTTACCTTGAGTTTAGTTGAAGGGTAAGTAAGTCCTGTTTAGTGGGTCGATATCTTTGACGGCTATAAGGCCGTTTTTTAATTGCAAAATTATGTTACAAAAATCAAAAAAAGCGGAAATAATAAAAGATCTGGAAGCGACGATCAAAGGGTCGGAATCTTTGGTCTTTGTGAATTTCCACGGACTAAAAGTGAGCGATGAGACAGTCTTGCGCCGAAGCCTTAGGGCTGCCGGAGTAGGATATAAAGTTTCAAGGAAGACACTTCTCGCGCGAGCGCTCCAAAGCAAAGCTTTGGGTGAAATTCCAGAACTTGCCGGAGAAGTCGCCATTGCTTATTCCGAAGATGAAATAGCCTCGCCTCGGGAGATTTATAATTTCCAAAAAACAAACAAGGGTAAGGGGGTGGGGCTCGATATATTGGGTGGAATTTTTGAGGGAAAGTTTATCAACGCAGCCAAAATGATGGAGCTCGCAATGATCCCAACTCGGGAAGTCTTGCTTTCAAAGTTGGCCTTCTTGCTTAGATCGCCGATACAGCGCTTGGCTGTTGCGGTAAGCGAAGTAGTGAAAGGAAAAGGCGCTAGTAACTAGTTTCTGGGACTGGTAAGGAATTATTAATTAATCTCTAGAAGCTGACCAGATAACGCTGATGCTCTATCTGGAAGCAACTAGGACCTAACTTAAATATTATGTCAAAATTCGATGTGTTTTTAAAAGATTTAGAAGGAGCTTCGGTGTTAGAATTGAACGAATTAGTCAAAGCTATCGAGGAAAAATTTGGAGTTAGCGCTCAAGCGGTAGCTGCCCCCGCCTCCACAGACGAGGGTGCTGCGAAGGAAGAACAGAGTACTTATACGGTTGTACTCGCCTCAGCTGGGGAGCAGAAAATTGCGGTAATGAAGATAGTCAAGGAAGTTTTGGGATTGGGACTCAAGGACGCGAAAGACTTAGTAGATGCGGCGCCTTCGACCTTGAAAGCAGGGATGAAAAAAGAGGAAGCGGAAGACTTAAAGAAAAAAGTAGAAACGGCAGGAGGAAAAGTCGAGCTTAAATAACAAAATATGGCGGTCCTAAGACAAAAAATAGCCCTTATTTCTGTCTATAATAAAGAAGGTATTGCCGACTTTGCGAAAAGTTTGGTTGATTTGGGTTGGAAAATAATTTCTTCTGGTGGGACTGCCAAGCGCTTATCAGCCGCCGGAATACCAGTTACGGATGTGGCCGAAATTACCGGAATGCCGGCTATTTTAGGTCACCGGATAGTCACATTGCATCCGAAAATTCACGGCGGGCTTTTGGCCGAGGATACGCCGGAGCATTTGGCTGAACTAGAGAAATATAAAATTCCTTGGATTGATCTGGTTTGCTGCGATCTATATCCACTCGAAGAAGAAGTAAAGAATAAAAATGCTACGCGCAAGTCGGTTATAGAAAAGACAGATATTGGCGGACCGACAATGTTACGCTCGGGCGCAAAAGGTGGGCGGATTGTAATTTGTGATCCGCTTGATCGAATAAACGTAATTGAATGGCTTAAAAATGGCGAACCAGATCGAGAAGAATTTTTAAACAATTTATCATTAAAAGTGGAGGCTATAGTTGCGCGGTACTGTTCTATCGGAAGCGAATATTTAAGCCATGGCGCATATAAAGGAATTTTCGGTCAGGAGAATTTGGAATGCGCTTATGGCGAGAATGCGTACCAAAAACCAGCAAATTTATACACAATAGCAAGTACTGTCCTTACTGCTCGAGATCCGCTGGCAATTGCTAACTGGAAACTCGTGGCCGGCAACCCAATGAGCCATAACAATTTGTGCGATGTAGATCGAATGGTCCAAACAATGACGCATATCGGAGCGGGATTCGAAAAGAATTTCTCTGCCGTGCCCGAAATAGCTATCGGTGTAAAACACGGCAATGCTTGCGGGGCAGGAGTTGCCGAAGTCGGACTTAGGCAGAATGGTCGAAGTCCGACTTCGGCAGAAATCGAGGCGATAGATAAAATGCTTTTGGGCGACTTGCGGGCAATTTTTGGCGGCTCGGTAATGTTGAATTTTCCTGTTGATGAAAAAATTGCCGATGAACTAATCCATAAATTTAGCAGCGAAGGGAGGCGCTTGTTGGATATAGTCGCGGCACCAGCTTTTACCCCGGAAGCCGTAGAAATATTGGCCCGCAAAAAAGGCAAGTGTAGAATTTTAGCCAATCAGGCAATAGCAAAAGCTGGATTGAATTCTTTGGATCACATCAACAGATTTCGCTATGTGCGGGGCGGTTTTCTGACCCAGCCGAATTATATTTTCGTGCCGTCAATTAAAAATCAAGATGTTATTCTGGCCTGGGCAATAGGGTGTACGTCAAATTCCAACACTATAACTATAGTTAAAGACGGCGGATTGTATGGAAACGGCGTCGGACAACAAGACAGAGTAGGAGCTGCGAAGTTGGCAATTTTCAGAGCAGACGAAGCAAATAACGGCAAAGCCGATCTTGCTGGGGCGACTGCCTATAGCGACAGTTTTTTTCCTTTTCCAGATGCAGTAGAAGTGCTCATCAATCGGGGCATCAAAATTATTTTTTCGACCAGCGGTTCGGTCAATGACGAAAAAATAATCGAGCTTTGCAAGAAAAAAGGGATAAATTTGATTATGCTTCCGGATACGGAAGCGCGGGGGTTCTATCAGCACTAGCTCTGCAATTTTTTTTCTTCCATAAAAAATTTTATTTTTTATTCTTTATCTCCTCTAAAATTTTCTTCAAAAGCTCTTCTTGTGACATTTGCCCGAGATTGCCGGAGTCGCGGGATTCGAGAGTCACTTTTTTCGCTTCTATTTCTTTGTCGCCGATGACTATCCAATACGGGATTTTATCATTTTTGGCACTGCGGACTTTGGTGCCGAGATTGACCTCCGCATCATCGAGCTCCGCTCGGATATTATTTTCCTTCAGCATTTCAAAAACTTCTCCGGCGTATTCGTTATGGTTAGATCGCACTGGAATTACTTTTAGCTGTACTGGAGCGAGCCAGAGAGGGAAGACGCCCGCGGTGTGTTCAATGAGAATCGAGAGGAATCTTTCGATCGAGCCCATGATAGCGGCGTGGATCATGACGATGCGCTCCTGTGCTCCTTTTTCATTTATGCAGAAAAGATCAAATCGCTCCGGCATGTTCATGTCGAGCTGGATGGTGGCGACTTGGTGCTCTCGGCCGATGGCGTCTTTGGCCATAAAATCTATTTTCGGTCCGTAAAAAGCGGCTTCGCCCAGGACTTCGGTTGTTGTTTCTCCGTTCTGCTCAATTATTTTCCTTAAAGCATTTTCGGAATCCACCCAAACTTCTTCGGTGCCCAGGTACGCTTTCATATTTTTCGGATCATGCAGAGACAGGCGGGGTTTTAAAACGAAACCAAAAGATCCGTAAAAAATTTTTACAATATTATATATTTTTCCCATTTCTTCCCCAGCATCTTTCTGTCGGCAGAATACGTGAGCATCGTCTTGGGTAATCGAGCGCACTCGGGCGAGTCCGTTTAATTCTCCGGTTTGTTCGTCGCGATAAACTTTGGTGGTGTCGGCATATCTTTGAGGCAATTCTTTATAGCTCCACTGGCGTCGATTGTAGATCTGGGTGTGGTGCGGGCAATTCATCGGTTTCATGGCAAAAACGTGTCCTTCCCTGGTATTTATTTTAAACAGATCATCCTTGAATTTTTCCCAATGCCCTGATTTTTCATAAAGTTCTTTTTTGGTTATGTGCGGAATATCTACTCTTTCATAACCTACTTTCTTGCGAAGTTCCCAGACGAAATCATCTAGCATTTCTCGCAGAACAGCACCTTTAGGAGTAAAAAGTGGAAGTCCGGCGCCTACGAGATCTGAAAAAGTAAATAAATCCAACCCCTGTCCGATTTTTTTGTGATCTCGCTTGGATGCTTCTTCTTGTTGTTTTACATATACATCCAACTCTTCCTTTGTCTCAAACGCCAATCCATAAATGCGCGTCAGCATTTTATTTTTTTCATCGCCACGCCAGTAAGCTCCAGCTACACGGTCTAGCTTGAAAGCATCCGGCGCAATTTCCTTACTCGGGTTTTTTACATGTCCTCCGCGGCATAGATCCGTAAATCCTCCAGAGGTGTAAGTGGTGATTTTCTCTCCGCGCGCGGCAATTTCATTTATCAATTCGGCTTTGTATTCATTTTGGAAAAATTTTAAAGCTTCATCCTGGCTTATTTCTTTATGTTTCCAATCCGTCCATTTAGGCAATTTTTTTCTCATTACGTCTTCAATTTTTTTCAAATTTGCGTCCGTTACTTTTTCCCCGCCGAAATCAATATCGTAATAAAAGCCGTTTTCTATGGTTGGACCCAAGGTGAGTTTGACCTTGTCGAATTTGTATATTTCTCCGACAGCGGCCGCCAGCAAGTGCGCCAAAGTGTGCCTGATATTGTGTAATTTTTCCTCTTTTGCCATACTCTATATAGTATCACATTTCAAATTTTTTTCACTAAGCAGTCGTTCCCAATTGTATGCTAAAATTCGATAGTGCCATATATACATGTGAAAGTCACCGCCGGGGCGAGGAAAGAAGTTTTTAAGCAAAAATCAGACGACCATTTTGAAATTTCGGTCAAAGAAAAAGCCGAGCGCAATATGGCCAATGCCCAGGTCCTCGAACTGGTAGCCGAGCATTTCAAAGTTCCTAAAAACAAAGTCCGCATCGTAAACGGCCACCGGCATCCAAGCAAACTTTTGGTGGTGGAAAATTGAGCTTGCGGATTAGTTTTTTATAGGATAATATCAATATTATTATCCACATATTTAATATAAATTTATGCAATATAAAATATAAAATATGCCAAAAACGAAAACTAAAAAAGGTAGTGCAAAGAGGAGAGTAGGAATTTTAAGAGGTGGCACAGGTGAACATTATGCTTCTTCCTTAAAGAAAGGTGGAGATATTATTTTATATATTTCCGAAAACTTATCCAATAAATACAAAGTTGTTGATATTTTGATTGACAAAGATCATATTTGGCATTTGGGTGGATTGCCGATAAGCCCGAGCGATTTGGCGCACAGAGTCGATATTGTCTGGAATACAACTCACCCTAGTTTTTCGAATATTTTAGACAGCTTGTCTATTCCAAATATTGGTATCAGCTCTTTTTTTCATATTTTAGAAAATAATAAAGATACCTTAAGGAAGCATATAAAAGATCTTGAAATTAGTCTGCCCAGGCAAGTCGTTTCCTCCAAAAGTGCCAGAGTAGTTTTTGAAAAATTCGGTTCGCCTTGGGTAGTGAAATCTTTTTCGGATGGTTCAAATAGTCTGGCAGTGCATTTAGCCCATACTTTTAATGAATTGGTGGCGAGGATTGAAGATGGTTTAAAACAAGGGAAAAGTATTTTAGTTGAAGAATTTATTGTGGGCAAAGTTGCTTCGGTGCATTCCGTGCCTTATTTTCGGGGACAGGAATTTTATGTTTTTCCTCCAATCAATGTATTCGGCCAGCTTTCCTTCGGAGAAAAAGAAAAATTAATCAGCCTAGCGAAAGGTTTACATAAACATATCGGTGCCAAGCATTATTTAAAATCAAATTTTGTTTTGAACAAAAGAGGCAAAATTTATCTCTTGGATTTAGACTCTACGCCAAACTTAAATTCCTATTCGCATTTCTCGCAAGCTTGCGAATCCGTTGGCGCTAAAACGCATCATGTGGTAGAACATGTGCTAGATAGCGCTTTAGGCGCTATCTGAGGCAAGGGCCGTTAGCTCATTTGGTAGAGCACACGCATGGCATGTGCGAGGCGACCGGTTCGAAACCGGTACGGTCCACAGAGGTAAACAAGGGCATGTGGCGGAACTGGTATACCTGCCTGCCGGCAGGCAGGTATAGAATAATTTATGAAATATTTTGTTTATAGTATAAAAAGTCTAACCAAAAATTATATTTATGTTGGTTTGACTAATAATGTTAAGAGAAGGTTTTCTCAACATAATAATGGACAAGAGAAAACTACCAGGTTTTATGCCTCTTTTCGAATTCGAATGTTGCTTGTAGAAAGTTTTAGTACTAGGATTGAAGCTAGGAAAAGAGAAAAATATTTAAAGTCTGGAATAGGGAAGGAGTTTTTGAAAAGTTTAGTTTAATGCCGAAGTGGCGTAATTGGTAAACGCGCTGCGTTCAGGACGCAGTGAGGGCAACCTCGTAAGGGTTCAACTCCCTTCTTCGGCACCAATAAGGAACTCAAAGGTTTTTTCGGTGGATACAAGCGGACGGCGCAAAGCGCCGACCAAGGTTTTTTGGCGGGATTGCAAGGGAATTTAGAATTTCTGGCGCGCAAGCGCGCAGAGTTTTTTCGCCAAGGAGGAGGTGCGAGCCAAAGATTTCTTTGGCACAGACCTTTTTCGCAAAAAGGTCTGAATCAGAAGCAATTTTGTCCAAGGATTGAGCGTCTTTTACTCTGAATTACGAAACAAGCAAACCTCACTTTTCCCCAGCCATGTCTAAATACCTTCAGCTGTCTGAATTTTTGAAACAGAAGTTTCGTTTTTCTCAAAAACAACTTCTCTACCTAAGCACATAGGCGAGAATTGAATAAATATAATTGGCAAGATAGCCGTCAATGGATCTCGGAAACAAAGTCAGAAACGCATACAACATTTTAAGATTTCGGAAGTTTAGTTCGATCAGCATCAGCCGTCATGTTCATTTTAAGTCCATAGTAGAAGCCTTTTCCGGAATGTCCCCAAGAGGAGAGCAGTTTCATCGTCTTGTGGCACTTTGCATTCTTGTTGAGACAGACTGGAACATCAGTAGAATCTGTATGCTTGATTACGTGAGCGTTTTTCTGGTTCCATTTCAATATCATGTTAAGGATTACCAAAGCATGAAATGCAAACCGATTCATTTGCACACACAATGTTTTGTAACTTTCTCTCGGGGTGAAGATGTCAAAGATTGCTTTCTTGGTTGGTATACCGACTGTCTGTTTGAAGATTGAGAGAGCAATTGTTTCTTCTCCTTGCAGTGCTAGTTTTCGACCAGTGCTTTTGTGTAATTTCAGTTGTAATTGTTTTGAGAAAAACTTAACTTTTGCTAGAATATTAGAGTGTAGTTGAATAGTGGTATTCATACAAAAAGCACCTCACGGCGCTTTTTGTATTCTAACTCATTTTAGGGGAAATTGGGAGTTTCGTAATTCAAGGTTAACTTAAGATACCACTTTAAATCTTCTACTAATGATTCCATGCCACCCGAAACAATAAACTCGTTTCTAAGCCTTAATAATCTTTCTCTCACTTTATCTTTTCGAGGAACTTCTTGGCTTGACATAAAATTATCAATTTTATTTTATTCCCGTAATTTTCACCTTGAAAAAAGGCTGACGATGGCCGTTGCGGCGGAGGTAGCGAGATTTTTGTTTATATTTTACTACTAGAATTTTTCGGGCTCGGCCTATCTCTACGATTTCCGCATCTACTTGAGCGCCTTTTATATATGGCGTGCCTATAGTGGTATCATCGCCACTTTGAGACAATAAAACCTTGTCAAAAACCAGCTTGTCGCCTTTCTTATACTCAGCTTCCTTGCCAATGATTTTCTCAATAGAAACAAGGCTCCCCAGAGAGACCTTGTATTGCTTGCCGCCTGTTTGGATGACCGCGAATTCCTCTGTGTCCATACGGTTGATATTAGCTTAAATTTTGATATAATGCAAGGTATGCAATCAAAAATTATTGAAAAGTACTTTTTCTTCGGACTTTTACTGGCGACCTTTATTTTCACTTTTTTCATTTTCCGCCCTTTTTGGATCGTACTGGTACTTGGAATTTCTTTTTCCATCGTACTTTATCCCGCATATACTTGGCTGAACGAGAAACGTTTGCCTAATTGGCTTTCGGCTCTCATCACAGTCATCCTTTTTACCATAGTATTGTGTGGGCCAATTTTAGGCATTGGCGTAATGGTTTTTAATCAAAGTCAGAATGTGTATCATACAGTTGTGAATCAAAAAGCCAAAGGAGTATTTGTAACTTCGGTGGATAAAACAATAAATAAAATACTGCCGGCGGGGATAACTTTTAACCTAAATGAAAAAGCCGAAAGTTTTGTTTCTTATGTATCGGGCAATATAGCGAATATATTTAGTACAGTGGTGTCTACTTTCTTCTCATTTATTCTAATGTTATTTACTATTTTTTATTTCTTGAAAGATGGCGCCAGGTGGAGAAAAGCGGTCGTCGTGCTTTCCCCTCTGGCCGACCGCGATGATGAAAAAATAATCGGCCGGCTGGCACTTGCGATAAATGGCGTGATTAAAGGCTCTCTCTTGATAGCGTTAATCCAAGGCATACTCATGGGATTTGGACTCTGGATTTTTAATATCCCCCATCCGGCACTTTGGGGAGTGGTCGCAGCTATCAGTTCCCTGATTCCGACTTTTGGCACCTCTTTTGTTTCCGTGCCGGCGATTATTTTTCTTTTTTTAACAGGAAATGTCACCTCGGCTATCGGCCTCCTTATCTGGGCAACTATCCTCGTCGGAACAATTGATAATTTCTTAACTCCGCTGGTAGTTGGCGGCAAGACAAATATACCTCCCCTTTTGGTTCTTCTTTCCGTCTTGGGTGGAATTTCACTTTTAGGTCCAGCCGGCATCTTGGTGGGACCACTCGCGATCAGCTTGCTCTATACCTTAATCTCAATCTATCGAAATGAATTCCAGCAAAATCAACAAAATACACCTGTATAATACTCTGACCAGAAAGAAAGAAATTTTCACTCCATGTGAGCCGGGTGTTGTCGGCTTGTATTCCTGCGGGCCGACGGTTTATAACTATCCGCACATTGGCAATTACCGCGCCTATATTTTTGCCGACATTTTGAAGCGGACACTTCGCTACGGAGGCTACCAGGTCAAGCACATTATGAACTTGACTGACGTGGACGACAAAACTATCCGCGAGTCGCAAAAAGAGGGACGCACCTTAAAAGAGTTTACTGAATTTTACACCGAAGAATTTTTAAAAGATATAAAATCTCTGAATATTTTAGAGCCGGATAAATTCACCAAGGCCACAGACTACATAAATGAGATGGTAGAAATCATAGAAAAACTTCTAAAAAAGGGGCACGCTTACAAAAGTCGCGATGGGTCAATATATTTTGATATACATACAGATGCTGAATATGGAAAATTATCTGGTTTTAGCATAGCTTCACTAAAAAGAAATGCGGACAAAAGATTAGAAATAGATGAATATGATAAAGAAAATGCGCAAGATTTCGCGCTTTGGAAAGCTTGGGATGAAAAAGATGGCAATGTTTATTGGGACGCTGATTTTGGTAAGGGCCTGCCCCGTACTGAGCTTGCTCTGGTTCGGGGCCGACCCGGCTGGCATATCGAATGTTCCGCCATGTCTATGGCCAATCTGGGTGAACAGATAGATATTCACACCGGCGGGGTGGATAATATTTTTCCGCATCATGAAAATGAAATGGCGCAGTCTGAAGGCGCCACTGGCAAGAAATTTGTAAAATATTGGCTGCACAATGAATGGGTCTTGGTGGACCATAAGAAAATGGCAAAGTCGGAAAAAAATTTTTACATATTAAAAGATCTTTTAGATAAAAATATTGATCCTGTTGTTTATAGATTCTGGCTTTTGATGGCTCACTATCGAACCAGAATAAACTTCGTCTGGGAAGCCCTCTTGGGCGCTGAAATAGCTCTAAAACGGCTCTATGGCCTCTATAGCGAGCTCGGCGCAGAGGTGGGAAAAGTCAGCAAAGCATACCAGCATAAATTCAAAGAATTCATCGGGGATGACCTAGATACGCCGAGGGCTTTGACGGTCTTGTGGGATGTTTTAAAAGATGAAACTGTCTCCAACGCCGACAAAAAAGCCACCGTGTTGGATTTTGATAAAGTGTTTGGACTGGGTTTTGTAAACTCAGAGAAAAATAAAAGAGAAGAAAAAATTCCAGAAGAAATTTCAAAACTAGTAGTAGAGCGAGACCAAGCCCGCCAAAATAAAGATTTCCAAAAATCCGACGAACTCCGCAAGCAAATCAATTCGCTTGGCTATGAAGTGAAAGACACCCCCCTTGGGGCAGAAGGTTTCTAAAATCTAATTACTTTTTATTTCCAATTTTTTCTTTATAAACCCAAAGGGAGAATTTAATTTAATTATCCCAATAATTATATACTGAATAATGGATTAATAATACCAAGACCTGCCAATCCTGACAAGAGTGCAAATATGCCAAGACCTATTACCACAACTCCGGCAGATTTAAAGAAGAGAGACGCTTGTTTCCCGTGGGCCAAAGATGCCGAGCCGAACGAAAGAAGGACAAGCATTGGGAGAGTACCTAGCGCAAATGCAAACATAATGAGCATTCCTGATATAAAAGATCCGCTTGCAATAGCCGCTATCTGCATTGCTTGAGTAAATCCGCAAGGTAAAAAGAAAGTCCCAAATCCTATCACAAGTGGAGTAAAAGTTTGATGCTCTATTCTCCTAAAGACAGAAGAGGATTTTTGAAAAATCCCAGAAGGCAGTGCTACTTTATTTTTTGCAAATAATCCAACCAAATTTAAACCAAGCAACAACATTACAAGAGATGCAACAAATCCTAGTATAGCTTCAAATGTGAAACTGATACCAATGGCGCTACCAATTAATCCCAGAACTCCACCGAGAATCGCAAAACTAATAAGTCTTCCTAAGTGAAAAAGTAGAAAGGTTTTTGTATCATTAACTTCATCTTGCGATATCTTAGCGGAAAGAGATAATACCAGCCCTCCGACTATTGCCAAACAACTCGAAACTGAAGCTAGAAGTCCAATAATAAAGCTGGTGACCGGTGTTGTTTTACTTCCTAGCCCAAGATTCAGAATTCCAGACTTTTGCAAGATAAAAAAGAGTATTAGAAATGCAAGTCCGATGGGTATTGCTTTCCAAATGACATCATCTTTTTTATTTGATATATTTATTTTTTCTACTGAGAGTGTGTAGCCATTTGGTTTTGTTTTACTGGTCAAAATTTCTGCCAATTCTTCGGTGCTTTGGTCGTTCTCGGTTTGGATCTCTACCGTTTCGCGCTTCAAATTGACCTGGACATTTTTGACCAACTCCTCTTCTTTCAAAATATCTTCAATTAAGATTTTGCAGGAAGCGCAATGCGTTCCAGTCACATGAAATGTGTATTTATGTATCATGATTAATACAATTTAACACGAAAAATCACACATTGCAATTTGATTCGGCTTGATAGTTTTTACTTATCATAATTGTCGCTATTATTGTTGTCAAAGGGACAGCTAGTAGAAGTCCAGAGGATGATATTAGCGTTCGGGTAATTTCTTCGGCAACAATTTCCAAACTGATCAAGTAATCTAAGGGCATTTTTTGAATAGATAAAAGAAGAATAACTGGGAGAGATGCGCCAGTGTAAGCAAGAACTAGCGTATTAACTACGGCAGAGATATGATCTTTTCCTACATACATTGCTTCCTTGAAAAGTTTCAAGCCACGTAAATCCTTATTAGCCCTCGCAAGACTAAAAACTACAGATGATTGAATGGCCGCCACGTCATCTAATACACCCACGGCAGCAATGATTATACCAGCTATTAAAAGTCCCATAACATTAATTGAATTGGTCGACGCCATATTTAAGTATAAAAATGCCTCGTTCGCTCCAGTAAAATTTAGAGAGTTAACAAAATAATTAGAGATAAAACCAACAAAAATCAAAGCGATAATTATACCCAAAAAAGCGGCTACTGATTTCTTATTAAAACCATATGATAAATAAAGTGTTGGGATTAGAATTAAAGAGGCACCACTAATACCAATGAAAACAGGCGAAACACCTTTTAGTATCTGCGGCAGCATGAATATAAAAATAACCGCAAAAGTAAAAAGTAAACCTACGAGCGAATAAAACCCCTTCCAGCCGCTAGTTAAAATCACTAAAATAATAAAGAAAGCAAACAATATCATTAAATCTCTTGTTCTTGAGATGTTAGCCATACTCCACTCACTGTCTCCAAACAACGATTGGCTTAAAAATATTTTGTCACCTATTGCCACCGGTTCATAATCATTCAAAACATTTATTTCTTTTCTCTCCGATCCTTCAGTAATTTCCACCAAGAGATCTTGTTCTTTTAAAATTTCGCTTTTTTCGCCTATTTCTTGTGTTATTTCTTTCTCAGATAACACTTTTAAAACTCTTCCACTAACCACATCTTTCCCAACGGGTTTTGAAAGAGAATAAATAATTCCCGCAAGTGATATTATTAAAATAATAACAACTATCCACTTATTTGGTTTGTCCCCAGAGTGATCATGATAATTATTGTCTGCTAATGTATCCATATTTTTTTATTTAAAATTGCCAAACAAAACTTCTGACTACATCTCCAATATTAGAAATTTTTAATTCCACGGATTTCGGATTTGGTGTTATCTGATTAAATATTAACATGTCCTCTCTGTGGTGTCCTCCAACTGGTCCTTCCCAAGCTATTGGTTTATATTCTTTACCAGAATCATCTATTTGTCGGGCCACCACGATAAAAAAAGAGAAAACCTCCCAGGAAAGCAAGCACTAATGTGAGTATTGTTAAAGTTTTATTATTCATAATCTTTTTTAAATTTAATAATTCTATTTATCATATATACGATTCCGGCAATATTAAAGAAAATTCCCACCCAAAATAACTTAACTTGATATTGTGCGGCGAATGTCGCAAGTCCTGTCACCCCACTAACAACAAAATACCAATAATCTACGAACTGCTCTTGAGTAAAACTCCAACCAGAAACCAGAGTAAGCACTGTAAAATAAACTCCGAGCAGAATTGAGCTTGCTAGTGTTCCGTATAAAATTGATTTTGTTTTGTTGTTCATAACTATTTTAAGATATAAGTTTCGGGATCTTTCTCAAACTGTTGTTTATAATGATCTGAACAGAAAAAATAAATCGTTAGCGGAAAACCATACATCTCCGTGAAAAGTGCGACAATAAATGCCGAGAAACCACCAAACGATCGCCAATCTCTAGAAGTCTTTGGTTTAGTAAAACTAAACGCAAAAATAATGAAAACCAGCGAATTTATAATGACAAGTGACCAAAGGCCGTAAGAATTTTCCATATAATTTTATTAATGACAACATCCATGACCGGAATGATTTTTATCGTTTTTGTTATCTTTATTTTCTTCCCCAGTAATTTCGTGTTTTTCATCCGAACTATCATCATGCTTGTGTGATTTACCCATCATAAAGAAATGGGCTATAACCATTACTGCTACTCCGCCAAATATGACCCACGATGAAGCACCTAGAGCTCTTCCGCCTGTTCCACCAACAAAAATGAGTAGTAGAAGTGGCACAGCACAGCAGATTACCATCATCCACATCATGTTGTTGTTACCTTTCCCGTCGTGATTATGCATAAATATTATAACAATTATTTACTAATCTAGATCTTTTATGACTTATTTATACCAACTCTTGTACCAGCTTTGCATTTGTTCTATTTCTTTTGACTGCGATTCAGTAATATTGTTGGCAAGAGTTAACATTTCCGGTCTATTAGTCCCAGCCTTGAGCATTTGCGCCATTATTATGGCCAACTGATGATGCGGAATCATCTCTTCAATAAATGCTTTATCGAAGTCAGGTGCGTTTTCTAAAGTTTGAGTATCTTGTTGGTTTCCAACCATATGCATCCCTCCTGTGGACATCATACCGCCCATCATTGAGTAAGTATTTCCCTTTTTTACATCTCCACCAAACCAACTTTTATACCAACCTTGCATGTCCGTTATTTCTTTCTCCTGAGCGCTAATAATGTTTTCTGCGAGAGTTTTAATTTCTGGTCTTTTTGCTTTTTGTAAAGCAAGCTTTGCCATATCAATAGCTCCATCGTGATGCGGAATCATCTGCTCAATAAAGTGCTCATCTATATTATTCATCATTCCCACTGTTCTGTTTGGTGTTGTAATATTTGAGCCATTTGCTCCCCACATCATTGATCTATATTGTCCTGTGGAGCTTAATAGTAAGACGATAGCTGCTCCGACTAATATTCCTCCGAATCCAAATGCAATTTTTTGATCCATATATTTTTAAATTTAATTAATTAACCGACGAATTTAATAATTATTATTTGAGATATTACCTAAACTGGAGCTTTCTCGGGTGCTCTGTCATTATTCGTTTCAATGAATTCCTTAATTTTTGCCTCATCAACCGTTTGCAGTTTAAGAAGATAACCCCACGAGGTTAACGCGACGGGAACATCCAAATCTTTACGCGCTAACATTATTTTCTTTCCGGAAGCGCTATTGAATGCCCTTTTTATTTTATCTGTCTCGGCTTGCTCTAATCCTTCCCTATACCACACGACTGCCGCGCCATGCTCCATACTGTGAAGCACAAGCTCGTCAGCAACTGGCTCGTCTTTGATTCCCGGTCCAGCTACGCCGGCCCAATGCGGCCCGGAAGTTGGAGGATTTGACTTATAGGCAGGATGCGCTTTATCACGGGCGACATGCACTGCACCTTCATCAGCCATTTTTTCTCCCATCATGAGTTTGCTAAGTTTTTCTTGTTTTTTAACCCCTTCTTTATTAGACAACCATGTACCGCCAATGACAATAACCAGTGTTAGTAGCACAATCCCTATAAATACTTTATGTTCTGTTTTCATAATTATTTTTTAATTTAATTAATTTTCTAAGCTCCACAATTACTTGTTTTAATCGGAGGGAACCAATACCCGTTTACTTCTTCCGCAACTTTATTCATCTCTTCTTCTTTTGCTCCCTGTGAAGCCATCAATTCCAACAATCCAAGCATGGCCATTCCATGGTTGCAGTCCGGAAAGTATGTTGAATTCTGGCAACATGGTCGGTAAACATTTTTTGCAACTTTCTCAACTAATGCTTGCTGTTCTGGCGTAAGTGTTACGAATTTATGCATGCTGAAATGATTCATCGCACTTCCTTTTGCTAAATTCCAACCACCAGTAGACGCGAAATTTCCTGCACCCCCATATTTCGGATCCATCATCGGACCATTTTCCAGAATTGGATTTTCGTTCGCCAACCCAAACGCCCAAAGCATATTCAGCATCATCCCAGAATTTTTTTCCGAGATTATGAGATTTTTGTTATGGGTACCATAGAGTAATTTTTTGTCCATTTCGCTTAATCCGCCTCTTTGATTGTAAAGATCTTCAAACTTTTCTTTATCAATCACTCCAGCTTCCAACATTTTTGATCCCAGATCTCCCCAATCGAGCGCCCACGCAGTTTTTTGCGCCATTGGCGCAAAACCTAGAAATGTAATGACCAGCGCAGTTGTAACAAAATACAAAAATTCCTTTATTTTATTTTTCATTTTAATTTTTTTAACTAATGATTTTAACAACAATTATCTAATTGTTTTTTTATTTTCTCGGATTCTGTATCTTTTATTTTGCTTTTAAGTTTTGGGAATATTTTTTTTAGCTCCGTCACTATGCCACCTATCGACGCGCCCATCAAAATTGCGACTATAAATTCATAACGGGAAACAGGCAGAAATCCAAGTCCCATGCCAAAGAGCATCCAAAGCCAAGTTAGAGTCACCCCAGCGCAGATCGGACATACTTTTATGGGCAATGTTTTATTCAACGCCCATAAGGCGCATGTGATAACGAGAATCGATATGATTGTGATTGTCATACTAAATGAAGAAAATTAAGATACCAATAATAATCATAGCGATACCAGTCCACAGTTTCAGCCCTCCGATATTATCGCGTTTCCATATCTGCACTTTATCAACCAATAATTTGTTTGCCGATATGAACAATACCACTACTAATGGAATAATCAGAATGAGATTATAGAGCAAAAGATAATTAAATCCGCTCACATAACTCATTTGGTCGCGCAAGAGCCCAATGACCATCAGGTACGGTCCGCCCATACAGGGGAACTGGCAAATTCCCACTAGAATACCAAGGCCGAACACAGCCGGAAAGGACGCTCGATCCATCAATTTTGCCATCGGGCCTTTAGCTATTGCCGGCATTTTGAGTTTTATCGGGAACGAAGGGAAAAAACGACTAAGCAGATTGAGCACGCCAAAGGTAATGAGAAGGGTTGCCCCCAATTTTCCCATAAAATGAGGGGTGTTGAAAAGATGCAGCACTTTCAATATTCCAAGCCCAATCAGGAAGTACGCGGCGAAGATGCCAGCAATATAAGTTCCGCCTAACTGAAGAATTTTCCTTCGGCTCACCTGTATGCCGAAAAAGAATGCGATAGTGATGAGAAGGATAGAGAATGAGCATGGATGCACACTATCTAAGAGGGCTGCGATAAGAACAAGGGGCAGAAGCCAAGTGCCTTCGTTGCTTAGACTCCAGATTATTGATGAAGTGGCCGAACTATTTTTGAGAATGACCAGCCCAATCATGACAACGAGAACGATGCCAATCGTAATTATAATTTTTTTCATACAATTATGGTGTTACATTGGCCTTAATCTCAAACTGCAACTTATTGCCACTAGCGTCTTCAAGATAGACAAATCTATCAATCATGCCTACTCCAGCCGGGCCGTGGGCATTCGGATCATACACAACTTCAATGTTCCTTGATTCTCCAGCTTTTATGATTTCATTTGCTCTAGTTATACCTCCGCCATGGCCGGGCATTCCAAATGGCCCTCTTTTTTTGCCATCCGTATCTAAAATGTAAGCGTTAGTGCACATACAGGAAGTGCTAAGATTTTTCAGATTGATGTCTTGATTTCCGGAATTGGCGACCTTGAACACTTTGCTTACATTTCCATCTTTCATTGATATTTTTCCGAAATCGTAGAATGTTTCGGGAGCTATTAAAGCGCCGCTTAATCCCGCTGTATGTGAATTTGCTAACTCTTCCGCGCCTTCTGGAATATTGTTAGTCTTGATCGCATTGCTTCCATTTTGATCGGGTTTCCCAAAAAAGAAAAGCCCGATGAAAAGAAGCACAATGACAGTAATGAATGTAATAATTTTGTTTTTGTCTTTCATATTTTTCCTTGACTCGCCGCAGCTTTACGCATAGGCGATTTAAAATTAAATAGTAAAAAATCCCTTGGTGGGGATTTTAAAGACATGGCCAAAATTTTACGACAAAATAATTAGCTATGCCTTACATATGAAAGAGACGGGCTGTTCTCAAAAAGAGATAACCACTTTATTATTCTTTCTTCATAGGTATATAATTTTTTGCTATTTAGATAATATTTCCATTTATAAAAATACTGTTTTTGGTTTAACAAGTTTTGTTTGCCGAAAAAATATAGAATTATTCCCAGAACGAGAAGTGAAAGGACTAATAGTGATGGAAAAGTTGCATTTGAAAATTGACGCCAATCATTTATGTGAGTCAAACTGTTTTCGCATAATGAAAAGCTGTTTTGGGTATACGGGCAATTTGCCATAGGTGTTTCGGACATATGGTTAAATTTAAACAGCCCAAAAATTCCTATGCTTATATAAGCAAGCAAAACAAAAGCTCCTATGAATAATTTTGAATTTTTTAATATCATTTCTTACTTATTAATTTGTTTGTAAAGCCAGATGCCAAGCAGAATCAGGTCAACTATCACCACTACGGCGACAATTACTCCAAACCCTCCGCCCATCATCCCGCCATACCCGTATCCATATCCCATCATGTTGTCATTATACTTTATTACTTTTCAAAAGCAAGGTTCGGCAGGACTTGGTTTCCGTCCCGTAGGAAGATCCGCTATTAGGAATGCGGGGGCGGGGCTTCTGAATTTTGTCTTAGCGAGGCGGGCTATAAAATTAAAACATCAAGAGAATTATTTACAAATTTGTGCGGTATATTTTGCGGTTAAGACTTGATTCCATTCAAATAGCTTCGTTGATGAATTCCAGGAATACGCACTTACACCATTTGTATTGCATTTGAATTTATCTGTAGCTTCATTGTATGACAACGAAGCAGTATAAAAACCATGTTCATTTGGAAGCAATTCATATCTTTCTTGCACCATAACTCTTCCGACACTCCCAAGTCGAACTGGATAAATTGTCCCATCTTTATTTTTTTGCTTTGCGACAAAGTTTTTCCCATCGCTACCTTTCACCATAATAAAAGACAGTTCATTATTTCCGCCGTTGCCCCCAAAAATTCCTTCGTCCAATCCATCTCCTGTCAGATCAATAGTTTCCCCCAAAGTTACACCAAAATCTGGTACAAGATATATATTTTCCTTGGAAGAAATAGCGAATAGATTACTACTTGATAGTGATTTCCATTCCGCCACAACAGTAGTATTTGATATTGAGGGTTGAGATATTGGGGGGTTATTATTTGTAGTCGGCGGATTATAATTCTGATCAACTGGCGGTAAATAATTCGAATTATCACTTACCTCATTTTTAGGAGCTGATCTTTTTCCCGCAAAGTATGAAACTCCACTGACCGCTAAAACTCCAAGCACGATTATTAAAATCAAAACCGGCGCAAAACCTTTATTGTATTTCATAAAATTTATTTATATTTTAACTTTAATAATTTCGACTATTTATAATTTATTCCACTCGCTCGAAGAAATACCAGCTTGACGCAAAATCTCGGAAAGTAAACTTTTAGATATGTCCCCTTTGTGTGGATTCGGAACTCTTAATTTCAAATCTCCTTTTATCATAAACATATGTCGTCCGCCGGAATAAGGTCCAGAAAATCCAAGCATGCTCAGATTTTGAATCAACTTTTTTACCGAAATCGGCTTAGGCATTTTTCAATAAAAAGCTTGTAGTCGGAAAACGAAATCCAGGTATTTTTTTATCTGACTTTATGGACAAAATCAACCAATCTTCAAGCACTTCTTGAAGCTCTTTTCTGCAAGATTCTAAAGTCTTAGCGTTTGCCCAAACGCCTCTCACTTCCGGAATTTCTCCAAAGTAAGTCTTATCTTTTAAAAGCTTATATTTTGCATTATTTAATTGTTTACCTATAAAATCTGTTAGCATAACTGCATTATATCATAAACAATTTCATAATCAAAAAATCGTACAATTAACTGAAAAAGTTACTGGTTCTTATTGTCAATGTGAAATGCGGTATGAAGCCAGCACCAGCCCAAAAAGCTTTCAACCAGGGCAATCAAGGCTACCGCAAAGATAATTATATTGTAGGCACTATTCTCAAATTGCGGAGCAAACGGGCTAAGCCAGACTATTCCTAAAACAAACCTAAATATTCTGTCCAATTTCCCCAAGTTTTGATTTGTAATAAAACTCTCATCCCGTAGTGAGCTTTGCTCTACTACTGGGATTAAATTATTTTAATAATTTCGACTTTTATAATTTTTTACTTTTAATTCTAAGTGAATTCAACACAACCGATACCGATGACATGGCCATCGCAAAGCCAGCAAAGACAGGCGAGAGCAGCCAGCCGAAGATAGGGTAAAAAAGTCCAGCCGCCAGCGGAATGCCGACTATATTGTATATGAAAGCCCAGAAAAGATTTTGTTTGATTCCGCGCATGGTCATTTTGGAAAGTTTTATGGCTTTGACGAGTTTCGAAATATCACCACTGAGGAGGGTTATGCCAGCAGATTCGATAGCCACGTCAGTGCCCGTGCCCATCGCGATACCCACATCCGCTTGGGCAAGCGCCGGAGCGTCATTCACGCCATCGCCCGCCATAGCTACAACCCGTCCTTCTTCCTGTAATTTTTTAATTTTTGCTAATTTATCTGCAGGTAACACATGAGCAACTACTTCATCAATACCAACCAAGGACGCCATGTATTTTGCAGCCTTTTCGTCATCTCCTGTAAGCATTATTACTTTAATCCCAAGTTTATGCAAATCAGTCACAGCTTGCTTGGATTCATTCTTAATTTCATCGGCCACCATCACAAATCCCAAAACTTTTTCCTTTGTTGCGAGGATCACTGGGGTTTTACCCTGTGCTGTATATTGTTCTAGTTTTGAATTATCGAAAGAAAGTTTTAGATCCTGCATCAATTTAGCATTTCCGACGAAATATTCTGAATTATTTAATGTTCCTTTTAATCCTTTGCCTTGGATGCTCTCAAAACTTACTATATCTTGAATCAATATTTTGTTTTCTTCCGCGTAATTTAGAATTGCGCGAGCAATAGGATGTTCAGATTTTTTCTCAAGCGATGCCAGGATTGAAATTATTTCTTCGTCTCTAATCTTTGAAAAATTTTGAATATCAACTAGCGTTGGTTTTCCTATGGTTATCGTGCCAGTTTTATCGACAATCACCGTATCTACTTTGTGTAATTTTTCGAGCGTGGCCGCGTCTTTAATTAAAATTCCTTCGCGTGCTCCTTTACCAACTCCCACGATAATCGCCGTCGGCGTAGCAAGTCCGAGCGCGCAAGGACAAGCGATAACCAAAATGCCGACAAAAGAAACGAGGCCGAATGAAAGAGCTTGTGAAAATCCTAGCGAACTCGGACTAAAAAGAAGCCATATTCCTAAAGTTAAAAAGGCAATTACCAGCACAATCGGCACAAAAATACTTGAAATCTTATCCGCAAGAGCTTGGATTGGAGCACGGCTACCTTGCGCCTCTTCTACCATTTTGATTATATGTGCCAACAACGTTTCGGAGCCAACTTTGGTAGCTTTGAATGTAAACGAACCCGTGGTGTTGATCGTAGCGGCAACTACCGCATCTCCAACTTTTTTCTGCGCCGGCATTGGCTCGCCCGTGACCATCGATTCGTCAATAAAAGAAACGCCCTCGGTTATTACGCCATCAACTGGAATCTTGGCTCCTGGTTTTACAATAATTAGATCGCCGTGCTTTACTTCCTCCACTTTTATTTCTACCTCTTTTCCGCCGCGGATTACTAGAGCTGTTTTTGCTTGTAAATTTAATAGTTTCTCAATGGCGTCACCAGTCTTTAATTTTGAGCGGGCTTCTAAATATTTTCCAAGTGCAATAAAAGTAATAACGATAATCGTGACGTCATAATATGTCGCCTCTATGTTTATAAAAGGCCGTAATGTTTCTTCGAATGCAGTCACGGCAAAACTGTATACGTAGGCGGTTAGTGTACCAATACCAATAAGCGTATCCATGTTTGCTTTTCCATAACGCAAGAAACGATAAAAGCCGAGCAGGTATGGTTTACCAACTACAAAAAGCACATAGGTAGCCATTAGAGGCAAAATGTGATGGAAAAATTCCATTAAAGCGGGGTTCATTTCGGGAGTTATTTCATATTTTATTAGCACTTCCCAGCCCAAAATAACAGCGCTGATAATAGAAAGCGGGATAGCGGAAATAACTTTTGTTCGCATGTCCGCAATTTCGGCAAGCTTTTCTTTTTTTGACTGATTGAGTCCCAGATGTTCGGCATGCTCACTCTCCGACATTCCCATGTCTTCCGCAGACATACCTGCCTGCGCAGGCAGGTTTTTCATATCATGGGCCTGTGGCACCACAAGCGAATATCCCAGCGGCTCTAATTTTCTATTAAAATCTTCTGGACTTGTTTTATTTTTATCAAAAGAGATTTTCGCATTTTCTGTGCCGTTATTTACAGATATTTCTTCCACCCCGTCTATTTTTTTAACCGTTCGCTCGATTATACTAGCGCAAGAAGCACAGTGCATCCCTTTTACCCTATAAGTTTTTGTTTGCATAATTTCATTTTCGCTTAAGCTGATAAACTTTTAAAATTTCCTTGGTGGCCTTGTCTGTCTGACCACTTTTAATCTGATTAACTAAGCAATGCCCTAGGTGACTCTCCATTAAAGTATTTTCCACATTGGAAAGGCCTTGCTTGATAGCTGAAGTTTGAGTGATGACATCGATACAATAAGTATCTTTTTCTATCATTTTTTGAAGCCCACGCACCTGGCCCTCAAGAATTTTCAACCGTCTAATAATTTTTTGTTTATTTGTAACCACTACCCAAGTATATACCCCCTAGGGGGTGTTGTCAATATTTATGAAGTTGATTATTATCGATTATTTTTTGGTTATATGCAATGATATACTTAAACCAAAGAGAATAGAACAAAACCGTTCATCGAAATATAGCATTATGAAATTACCTAAATTAGTCATTAAGGGTTTTCACCTTGGTGGGTGTATTATCCAGGGTGGTATGGGGGTTGGTGTTTCACTTGCTCCGCTTGCAGGGGCAGTTTCAAAAGAAGGTGGTCTCGGAGTAGTTTCGAGCGCCGGCCTTCGAACAATCGTCTCTTTGCGAGAAGGAAGAAATATGAATACTTACACAGCCGTAAGGATGGAACTTGAAAGAGCGAAGGATAGTAGTGGGGGTCGCCCTGTTGCTATCAACATTATGTGTGCTCTTATTGGCACTTATAATGACACTGTCCGAGCATCGATTGATGCCGAAGTTGGCGCAATTATTAGTGGTGCAGGACTTCCACTTGGGCTTCCTGGCATTATGCAGCCAAGAAACACGGCGCTCGTTCCGATTATTTCTTCGGCTCGCGCATTGGAAATAATTATAAAGCGTTGGGAACGACTTAGTTATCGACCGGATGCTGTCGTCCTCGAAGGACCGCTTGCAGGAGGGCACCTCGGTTTCAAGATGAAAGAAGTGGATGATTCGGATTTTACTCTGGAAAAGCTTTTACCTCCTGTTTTGGGGGTGGCTCATCAACATGGAGATTTTCCAGTCATTGTGGCTGGAGGAATTTATGCCCATGAAGATATCTGCAAATTCTTAGCGATGGGAGCGAGTGGAGTGCAGATGGGAACACGTTTCCTGGCAACCCATGAAAGCTCGGCTACTGCTGAATACAAACAGGCTGTGGTTGACGCCAGAGAGGACGACATCATTGTCGTTGCATATCCAGACAAGACTCCAGCTTCTCCGTGCGGACTTCCATTTAGAATTTTGAAAGGTTCGCCCTCTTACAGCAAAAAACGTCAACCAAGGTGTGATAGAGGTTATGTTCTCCAACGAGGACCAGAAGGAAAACCCTCTGTTTGTCAGGCAATGCCTGGTAGCGCAAACAGTGATAAATTTTTTTGCCTTTGCAACACGCTATTGGCTTCGGCGGGATGGGCTCCAACTGAGCTCCCGCTCTACACTGTAGGCTCTAATGCCTATCGGGTAGATAAGATTCTTTCCGTAGCTGAACTCATGAAAGAGTTGTGCGGAGAATACGCTCGTATTTCGAGCGAGTAGGATTACTTATTAATCCAAAAAGTCCAGCATACCGAAAGGAAGAAAATGTGCTGGCTTTTTCGTTTTTAAATGAAATTTTTTCTGTTGTATCATTTATATTCGGGAGCTTCTTCTTTTATATTCGATAAATGATTGAACATGCGCGCGAAAGCGTAAAGGACGCTAGAAAGGCGGTTCAAGTAGGCGAGAGTGTCTTTGCCTGATCCCAGAGCTTTGATCCCAGAGCTTTTGATCCCAGAGCTTTAGACTCTGATCCCAGACTCTGATCCCAATAGTCTGTCACTTTATTGATACTTCGGAGCTTCTTCTTGAATGTTGGCTCGGTGGTTGAAACCGCGGGCAAAGGCGTATAAAACGCTCGAAAGACGATTGCAGCTTGGATTATAAAAAGATCTTGTTGAATGCGATCAATGGTTTTAGAAACATCTCCGCCGGCTTTAATTTTTATTAATCCCAGAAATGAATTAATTTCATCAAGCGAGCCTAAGGCTTCAGTGATACTGGAGCTTTTTGAGACTCTTTGATCACAACCAAAAGTCTTGGTTGTTCCCGCATCTCCTTTTCTTGTGTAAAGCATATTTTTTATAAAATTTAGCGGAACAAAAACTATTTTATGAACTTGAAAGTTGAAAGAATTGGTGTAAGTATTAGTTTTGATGTGCTTGAACCAATTTCTGTAGCAAAATTTTTCGTTGGATGAATAAAGTAATAACTGAAAGAATACGATTCTTCGTCGCCGTTACCAAAACTACATACTGAATAATTATTTATTTTTTCCTCTTGAAAATAAAATTCCTTTGATAATTCATTTTTGTAAAAACACTCTCTTCTGTTTGAATCATATTTTACTGTACCATCTCCATAGTCAGTAAAATTTATTTCAGACAGCTCAATATTTCTAACAACAAAATTTACATCTTTATCAGTAAACACCAAACCCAAAGATCCATTGCTCATCTCAAAAGAATAATCAGTAATTACAAAAGAGGGAGGATATTTAAACTCAAACTTGTATTTATCATTTGTATATGTTTTCCAACCAGCAGTTGTGCTTGGAGATATCGTTAAGATTGGGGTTTCAAATAATGGTGGTGCTTGCGTCAATGTTAGTTGTTTTGTTGCACTTACTGGTGGAGTTTGAGTATTCGTCTGCTGTTGATTTTGGCCAGATTGCTGTGTTTCAGTATTAACAACAGTAGATGTTTCTGTTTTTTTATTTTTGTAAACATATACTCCACTGCCTATCACCAATACTGCAATAATTACCATCAACAACGGCACAATAAAACCTTTTTGTGGGTTTTTCATATTGTTTGTTCTTGATTAAATTTATAATAATTTTCCAAAATCATTATTTGATATTTCTATATCTTTCAAAATTGCCTTTAGTGTTCCTATTGGTATTACTTTATTTCCGTGGACAGGAATAGTTGTTACTCTGCCATCCTTGTGAACAAAAAATGTGTGACTACCTTTTTGACGAAATTTCTCAAAACCAAGACCAAAAAGAATTTTAGCAATTTTCTTTCCAGATATTCTTGGCAATTTAGGCATATACTTTTTGATTTTGTACAGCTATGGTCTCAAAAGACTCGAGTCCCGCATCTTCTGGAATATCCTCACCAAGGTCTCGCATTGATTCAATATATAAAGACATAGCTTCTCTAATATTTTTCCTTGCTTCATCTATGGATTCTCCCCATGTATGGCAACCACGCAAAGCAGGCACATAAGCATGATATGTGCCTTTTTCATCAGGCTCTACGATTATTCTATATGTAATATTTTTCATACCCTCATTGTAACAGATTATTGGCCAAATGCACAATCTTATTTTCCCGCATTCAATGAGTTATACTTCGCAAACTCCTGACACACAAGCAAATTCTTTGGCGCCGGTGGTATTGTCGGCTGCTTCATATTGGGAAAGTTTAGAGAAATCAATTTTGCCGATAGATTTCGAACGCTTCTCGTACTCTTCTTTGGTAATTGCCTCGTATGGAGCTAGTTGATAGATATGATCCCAGAGCTTTAGACTCTGATCCCAGACTCTGATCCCATTTTAAACCTTCATCTACTGGTTATATTTTTCCCACTGATTTTTCAAATCTTTCTCTCTTTCAACTATAGCTTGCTTATATTTTTCACATTCTTTTTGATCAAAACTCAAATATCTTTTATTTGCCCTGTCTTTAACTTCCGTCTGATAATTAGCTAGCTCATTTTTCGAAACAATTAAATAATCTAAACCAATAACCTCGTCAGTAACTTTATTGTTAGATTTACTAATTATTTCATAATATGCTTTACCCATCGGAGAATCCGATATAATATTTCCAATAGTTTTATCTCTATCTTTATTCTCAACAAACTTTTTTATTTCTATCTTTTTCGCAATAATTTCGGGGATACCTATATAATGACGAATAATTAGGGCGTCTCCTTCAGCCGTTCCGGTTAAAACAGATGCAATATCATTGAATTGATATTTGTTATCATCATCTGATGATTTATCAGAATAATTGCTTGCATTTTGTTCTAAACTATTTAGTGTGGTAAATTTTGTAAATTCAGATTTTCTAAAAACAAAGGCATAATAATTAACCAAACCAGAACTTCCATATATAGGATAATAACCCACAGATACCCAGTTATAAGGTTTATTGTTATTAATTACTTGATTCAATGCAACAGCCTTCGCAATATCTGGGGATACAGTGTCACCACGATTTTCTTCAATTGTGCAGGCTCCTAGTTTAGCACCAATATATTGAGTTATATTTTTATTTTTATATATTAATAAACCACCACCAATTGCCAAAATGGCAAGGATAGAGATTATTATAGGAACCGCAAAACCATTTTCGTAATTCAAGGTAATTCAGAGATAATTAATAATTTTAATCTAATATTTCTAGATTATACCACCTTTTTGTGTGCAACACAAAAAAATTATTGTTTTATTTAATAAGTTTTAATCTTCTCTGTTTTTAATGGTTTTTAGCCTTACCCAAATTTTCAAAAGAAAAGCCCGCGCGGATTCCTCCCCAATCCCGCCGAATTTAAAAAAACATAAGCCGAGGTTTTGCTAAATCCCTGCCCGTCCCTGGTCGCCTCCGGCGCCGCCAAAGGCGGGTAAACCTTTGGCGGGCTTCCTCCCCCAAAAATGCTTTCGCAAAACCGAGTCCGCATTTACATTTAGCACTTCGTGCCGACCCCATTTCGGCTTCCGATTCCGATTTTCAATTTTGGGGGAGGAAG
>Ga0209520_10000190_pt1 | contig 32677 bp, 46 predicted proteins | sample Rifsed16ft1_FD_184009 | JGI IMG/M metagenome (GOLD analysis project Ga0209520, IMG submission 184009) | Soil microbial communities from Rifle, Colorado, USA - sediment 16ft 1 (version 2) | ecosystem: Environmental > Terrestrial > Deep subsurface > Rock core/Sediment | place: Rifle, Colorado...
TGATGAATTGAGCCATCTCTCCAAACGGCTTACTAACCGCTTGCAAATATGGCTGTAGATGTTGGTACTTAAAGAATTGCATTAAATAATCTGTTTTCACTTTACTCTCCTTTCTTTCTTTCGTTATTGCGAGTGCAGGACTTGAATCAGCGACCTTCAGGTTATGGTTTCAATCTCTTTCAGAGTTTATGGGCTTTTGAGACCTGACGAGCTGCCAACTGCTCTAACTCGCTATGACTCGTTACTGGGTGAATCCAGCGTTAAGCCCTCTGATTAATGAAGGCTTAAGGGTAGGTTCTATCACTGATTTGATTTGTTTGATTCATTTTATGCGTCTAAGGTAAAAATACAACTTGAACGAACAATTCAAACATAAAAAACCACTTAAACTAAACATATCTTCCATAAATAAAACTTTGTATTATAATATAGAAAGAAATGTTATTGTTATAGATGAGGCTATTTTGAAAAATAAACTTTATGCTTTCGAGAAGGCTGCCAAATATGAAGGTCAATTAATATCTCTTTTGGGGATATTTATTACCTGTGTGGCATCTACTGTAACAGCTAGCAATTCTTTATTTTTCAACATTTGGCTTTGTGCATCAGGTGCAAGTGCATCTTGGCTTTGGATAGCTTTTCGAGAAAGCCGCCAATTAAGAAGACTTGGTATTCAGGATTTAATTGACGATTTAAAACGTCGTTATCCTGAAGTTTCTGAATCTTCAGCAGTACCAAAAGACATTCCCTAAGTCGCAAGACATACCCTGATTAAAAAGGGATTGAAACCTTTTTTCCAATATTCAGTTTTCAATGTTCATATCCCCTTCACAGGGGTTATTGCTGGTGAACCCAGCGTTGAAGGTTCATTCTCACGAACCCTCAAGGGTAGGTTCTATCCTTTCGTTCCGTTCCGGTGTATGATCGATCAAAATGAGAGGTGTTTTCATGACGTTTATTGGTGTTCTTATTTTGATTTTTTTCATTGTTATCGCAATAAGATTTGACAAAATAAAACATTCGTTTCCTCCTAATGAAAGGCGAAAAGTATATTTAATTTTTTCTGGTATAGCAATCTTCGGTTTATTTCTCACTTGCAGGGGAATTCCAAATTACTCAGATGCACCAACAAACAATGTTGCAAACCAAGTTTTTTCAAAGAAAAAACAACAAAGTAAAAACAATCCTCCACCTGAAACTAAAAAAGTAAGAACATCAATAGAAGTAAGTCAGTCTCAATATGGAGCGAATTGGCCATTTACTGTTGGAAAAGGTTTACTTGGTTGCATAAATCATGGGGAACATCCTTATGCTAATATACAAGTAAAGTCCGTTTATTTTAAAGCAAATGGTATTACATATGCTGTGAATGGAGCTGCTACTGATCAAAAAATAGGAGTTGATATTGACCCTATTTGGAAATCAAATCCTTCAATACCAGGTACTAAAATTAATATAGGGTCAATCATTGATAAAGGCTTAAGTCTCTGTCAGTAGTATTCAATATTTAGTTGTCAAGGTGCGTTTGAGGCACACAAACTTTTTTGTTAAACTTAAGATAGTAAATTATTATCTGCCCTTTTTAGGGCATTTTTAATTACCAATTAGCCACAAAAAGAATTTTATTTTCTTTGATCCAATCATCATATCTGTCTGTTGATATGCCAGAATCTTTTGCAGCTTTCTTGGTAAATAATTTACCAATCTGTCCTAATACGTCCAAACTTGGCTCGTTTTTACCTTGTTCCCACTTCTGAACAGTTACAATTGAAACTCCTAGCTCTTCAGCTAATTCTCTTTGGCTCATTCCAAAAGTTTTTCTCAACTCCTGAAGGTGTTGAGGTGAATAAGGTATGTAACGCATAGGATCAAGTAATTCTTCTAATTCATTTTTTGATCCTATCGTATCAAATTGACTAACAATCATTTGTGATAACCTCGGTTATTATAGTATTATATATACCATCTTCTTTATAAAAAAGTCAATAATAGTATTGTAAAATTATTTTATATGTGGTATTATAAATACCATAAGATAATAATTTACTAAGGAGATTCCAAAATGAAAACCAAGACAGTAACCCTAAGTAAAGACTGGGAAAGAAAGTATCAAACGACACACGACAAATGTCTATGTCCCGACTATCAACACCGTTCTTTCAACATTCCCTCCTATGTCTGCAAGCACATGAAAGAAAAGAAAAACCAAATAGCTCTTTTAGATGTCCAGATGCGAGCTGAAGAAAATATTACCCTGCTCTTTCCTCAACCAGCTCAAAATTACCACCACATTCCAACCTTCGATGAACTTCGATTTGAAAATCAAGAGCTGCGAGGTGAACTTCTCCAACTTAGAAAGCTCAATAAGCTCTTAACAGAACAGGTTAAAGAAGCAGTCGATCATAACGAAGCTAAAGAATACCCGCTCCTGAGCTTATACAACTAGAAAGGAGACGCCCCTCTGAAAAGGGGGGCTTTAAAGATGAAAATAATTAAAATAGGAAATCACATCATTTACTGTAACCTTCAGTCATTGATTAAAATACTTTTGACATCAATACTAAGGAGCAATTTTGTGCATGATAAAATGACTTTCATCAAACATCTTCAACAGATCTATGAGTCACTTGAAACAGAAAGAGTACTTACTTATTTAGATGGTTTTTTGACGGGATTGAAAGATCCCATTCTTCAAAATGATACGGAAAGAACAAATGCTTGTGAAGAGATGTTCCAGATGGTGACAACTTCTTTCACTTCTTTTCACACTCTATCTTCAATAGAAAAAGAAATAGCTCAATTAATTGATATAGATTCTATTTACGAGCAAAAAAATTATAATAGTCTCCTTAAACAGATTATAAAACATGAATATCTTAATAATTCTTCTGTTTTGAGATCAAGTAGTTTAATTGTTCATTTCGTGAATTTCCATAAGAGACTCCGAAATTCTCTTAATCTGAGTAAGAAATATTTGATACCTGAGAAATTTGAAATGATCGATGAATCACAAACACTTACTTTACAAATTGAAATGGGATCGTCAACTCTGAGTTTTGACGAAATAGCTCACTTAATTATTGATCTATCCAAGCTGTTTGAAAACCTCATCGGTTATGCAGGGTTTCAAAATAACGTCAGTACAGATATTGTTATTATTGAATCAGGGAGCTATTTAGAGATTATTGTTCAAATTAATGAATTAGTTTCTTCAATTGATTGGGGAGCTTTTTTCCAAGCTATTTCTTTTGTTATTGGTACTCCTTGGGCTGCAACAGTAGCTTATTCTGATTGGAAGAATAAAAGACTCGATACGAAATTGAAACTGATCCAGCTTGAAAAATTAGAGGAAGAACGTTCTCAAAAAGAGAGTATAGAAAAAAGTGAAAATCTATTGGCATCTGCTGATAAACAAAATCCTTATTATCACAAACTTTTAAATTCGTTACCTCATTTACTTAAGGATTATGATTTTATCCCTCTCATTTCAAAAGCTGAATTTAAACAATTACTTGAAAAGGCTCAAGAGAAACAAATACAAGAAGCACCCTTAGCAAGGGTTGAATTAATCGAGTCACCTAAAGAATCGGAATCAACAGAAAGAGAAAAAAAGGAGGAGACAGAAAGTGACAGTGAATCTTGAGGAGTTAAAAAAAGAAATATCCTACAAGCTGAGGCAGGGACCCGGTGGTAAGCAATATGCATACATAGACGCTAGACAGGTTGCCGATTTATTAGACGAAGTAGTGGGTCCAAGTAACTGGAAAGATGAATTCCAATTAATAGGGGAAAACCTTTTCTGTGGACTCTCCATTAAGATAGATAATGAATGGGTAACAAAGTGGGATGTCGGGACTGAATCTAACATCGAAGAAGAGAAAGGGCAAGCAAGCGACGCATTTAAGCGTAGTGCGGTGAAATGGGGAGTGGGAAGGTTTCTCTACTCACTCGATACAAAGAACGGAAACGGACATTCACCAACTCTTAAACAGTCACCTGCCAAAGAGCATAACCCTAAGCCCGTTGCTGAGAGCAATGGCAAAGAATCTAATGAAGACAAGCTATGTTCCGATAAGCAACGCAAGATGATTTGGGCTTTAGTCTGTCAACGAGTGGGTAAAGAGAAAGCCAAAGGCTGGTTAAATGATTATTTAAGCATTAAGGAGTTACCTGCCAGAACCGATGAACTGACCTTTAAGCAAGCAAGCGAACTCATTCAACAGATTCAAGACATGCCCTAATTTACAAGCTCAACGCCTATCGATCACTACTGCTAAGCCCTTCGGGGCTTTTCTTTTGCCCGTGCATTTGTTTAAAACAAACATAACCCACTCACTTAAAATTAGCTACAGTTAAAAGCATTCTCAACCAAGCTGGTTTAACTGTCGAAGAGTTCACCGACCTGCTTTAAAAAGAAAAAGGTGAGGGCAGTTCCCTTCTGCCCCCGTCAACGCTATTCAGTTGTCAAGGTACTTTGGCTAAGGTCTAAAGTACGCTATAATAGCAATTGAGTCTAATTTAGACCACACAAGCCCTTCCGATTTAGCGGTCAGTGGGGCTTGTCCCTTTTCTAACCAATACCAGATCTACAAAAATAAATCAATACCCATAATCAGCACCATTATTCACTTTCACCACTTCTAGCACGTCTCAACACTAGAAAAAACGTGCTTACAGCGTGGAGTGTCAATTTGTGAAAAAGTTTACATCGATGAAAAAAGAAAATGATTTCTCTTAAACTTGCTCCTTGGGCTATTGCTACTTTGGAAAAACTCAGTAATGAAACAGGTAAAAGTCGGGCTGTTATTATTGAAGAGGCTTTGGAAAACATCACAGATAAATCTAAGTTATAACACTTAAAATCAACCATAACGGAGGTGTAATATCTGTGTACTCAACCAGTGAAATTGCTGATAAGTTAGGCGTTGCTGCTTCTACCATTCGAGCATGGAGTATCCAATTCACTGTCCCCAAAAAGAAAAGACAAGGCAATTCTTTCTATACAGAAGAAGCCCTCCAGACTCTCAGAACCATTAAGCAACTTAAGGAAGAATCAAGCGGGATGACCACTATAAAGCGTGTTATAACTCAGACACAACTTGACGAAAACTCAGATAACTTAGCTCGTCATGATTGTGAGGACATGGACAAGACAGATTATGCAAAACTCTATGCCGATGAGCGATACAAGGTGGGACAATTAGAGGAAAAAATCAAAACGCTTGAAACGCAGCTCAAGCTTTTGCCCGCTCCTTCAGAATGGTATGAAGAACAAACCAAAATAGCTCAACTGGAAACGGAAAATAATCTACTTAGATCGAGCTGGTGGTATCGACTCTTTGGGAAGAAATGAAAAAAGACCCCTCTTTCGAGGGGTGGGGGCTTATCTATTGTGAACGAGTAAATAGATCAAATAAATGGGCTTTTGCTTTCAACTACATTGAAAAATAGTTCGGCTATGCGTATCTCACCGATACCGTCACGATCAAATTTAAACTGTAAAGTATACTCTTTTCCCACTTCATACAGAACATTTGTCGTGTCAATCAAATGGGCTAACAGAATTCCTTTGATGCCTTTAGTAACATAATTCGTATTCGTATTTGAGGATATGTCTACATTTGATTCAATTAGATTTTCCAAGTCATTAGAGGGGTAGACATTGGCAACCTCATTTGAGATAGTCATTAGATGATCAATAGGTTTCCCATCGTTATTCCTCTGTTTTACTACTATGCCAAGAAGCATCCTCTCACCTTTTCTTAAAGTGAGTGGCGTTGCTTGCACTACATCAACTATTTTAAGAACAGCCGTCATAACTTGATTGTCTTCTCTTCAAAGAGCAAATCATTTTGTTTATCACACAGTAGCAGCTCCTCTTTTTTCAATTCAATCTCAAGAGGATTCACCGTCACTTCTGCTTCCAAATCATCCTTTTTATTTTCCATTTCAATCCCTTTTTTCATTTTGCAGAACAACAAACTAGGATTCATTTGCTCTGCCATGATTCTTTTATTCAATAGCTCTGAAATGCTCACCAATATTAACGTTTTTTCACTTGCTTCAATCGGATATGTATTGAGTACAGCAATAGCAGTCATGAATCGATTTTTCTCGCTGCGTACTTAATACCCATCGGCATTTCAATAAGCTGAGCATTTTTTAACTCACAATAAAGCTGTTTCACGTCATCACCAATCAGGGTTTTATTGAGTTTAATATTGCGGTCACTATAAGCTGAAAAAATAAGATCTGAACCAAAATAAATAGCAGCATAGCTCAACTCGTCCGTGGGAACGGAGGTGACCACCTCCGTTATTTCCCACGATTCCCCTTTCGGAATCGTTTGAGGTTCTATAGTGGTCTGAGTGGAGGATGCTACAAGTGCCGTGTAGTAGTTTTTACTACGATCATTGTTTTCAGTACTGATCATTCTATATCCTCTTCATAACCGATATATCCTGCGCTCAGCCATAGAGTTGCCGTGGTTCCATTTTTTATTTCAATACGAATTGTTTTATTAGAGCCAATGGCCTGAAATGTTTTTTCAAGAGGGCCTGCATAAATATCTCTTCCGATCTCAAAAACGGATTCATCAACTTGACCAGGTTGGAAAATATAACGAGTCAACACATCTTGATTACCAGTATCCGTACTTGCCAAACGTCCGAAAGTTTGAGTAATTGTACACTGCTTGCCGCTTGTCAATGTCTTGTCTTTCGTGACTGTATTGTTATTTGCAATAGAGACTGTCAGGACATCGCTAAAGGTAGTTGTTCCTTCTGGTGGTGGCGGTTGCTCAAAAAAGACTGGCAGTACAACACCAGATAAGACGCTAACAATATCAATATCCATGCCCATATTATGCCTCACTCCATTTAAACAAAGCACTGGCTTTAGCATCCTGATTCTTGTCATCATTGGTAAAGACAACATCAAAGCGATTATCAACAGCATCCCCTACCAATTGATTTTTAGCAACATTTTCAAATTGCACTTCTACTTGTCCCCCTGTTGCGGGGATATAGGTGATCATTAGTGTTACGGGTGTTGTTCCGTCATCTTTCCTTATTTCTGCTGTCATACCCACTCTTGCAGCCACCAAGACACTTGTAAGTGTTCCTGTAAGTAGATTGGTAATCAATGCTGATTGTACTGTCTGAGTAGCCGTTTGATTTTTAGGGACAACGGCCGCTGTTTCGGTATATGTTTCCTTTTCTGATCCAGTCGATGCAACGATCTCGACTTTACCGATTGTATTACTGCCGGCGGGTAAAGAGGCAACGAGTTGTACCCCATTCTCTGATCCTGATTGGCTCACTTTGATAGTATTAGCAGCTGTATCTATACCGACTTGGCCGATAATATTAGTACCTGCGGGTATGGCACTCGCAAGATCCACGTCTCCGATATTGTTGACACCTGCTGGTAGCTGTTCCGCCACTCTTATATCTACTTGTGCAAAAGCCATCTTATTCGCCTCCTAAATACTGTTCAATTTCTGTAATTTCGTCATGTTTTGTCTTGATTTCATTTTCAAAATCAGCAATACTGAAGTGATATTTCTCAATCGACTGAAACATCAAGGCTTGCTCCTTTTCAAAATCGATTTTCTTTTTTTTCAGAGAGTATTCCTGTCTCTTGATATTGGCTCTCGTTTCTTCTATTTTTATTTCGAGGTTTTCTATCTCAAGATCCAGTTCTAATTTCATTTTAGGTAAATCACTGACTTTATATTTGCTATAATCTTTCATATTCAAATTCTCTCAAGCCAGATCATTCCCCTATAATCAGCAGCACCAATCCCTATGTTCGTCAATTCAAGTCTAATATTGACTCCGATAGGAACAATCAGAGGTCTGGGTAAATGATAAATGGGAGCTCTTTTTGTTACGCTCAAAATGCTCTCTCCTGCCCATAGACTATCGATATATAGGGTTGCACGGGCATCTGTATCACCCGAAAAAGCAAATCCATAAATTTTGGTTCTGGCTGTAGCTGATTGATTATAGAGATTAGCTGTGTCTCCGACTGATAAAGCAAGGATTGTTCCCTGTCCATCGTTTTCAATCTCACCCGATTCAGTGACATGCAGTCGCCATTTACTGTCATTGTCTTGCGTGATGTCCAAATCATGAGCCGTTGCACTTTTGATAAAGCGAAGAGCAACACCATTATTGAGTAATTCATTGAGTTTCGATAGGATTTCTTCACAACCACAGGACATTTAAAACCTCTAAGATCATCATAAAGCAATCGACTACACTTTATTTGAGTTGCTGATTTGAGATAATATTTTATCTCTGATGTGATCGGCGACCGCTTTCATCATGAGCGGCGGTACAGAATTGCCAATTCTGGCTATTCCATTTTCGCTTTCTGCTCTGCGACAAACCAGCATGTCAGTTTATAGGCAATCAGAGTTAGATAGAAAATGATACCTTGTAAACTAGACTGTTCAATCGGTTCCACCTATTTTCACTCTCTCCCTTTTAGATTGTTGATTTCCGCTGTAAGTCCTAGTATCCCCGATTCCACAGCACTTAATCGGTTATTTTGTTTGCGAAAAATCGCATGTACTTCATTTGCTAGATTGTTGTGAGGTCGTGCGAAAGACTCGTTAATAAATGATTTCAGGTCATTAAAGTCCTGACGAGATACAGTATTGGGATCTTCAGAAGGCTTGACAACGAGTAAAGTTAGCTCTTTTAATCGCTCCTCTTCCCTTGCTATACGAGGTTTCCATACCGTTCTCCAGCCAATTTCAGCTACTGTGAGGAAAACGATACCTGAAATAGCCCCAAAGCTAAATGACACAAGCAATAGAGTCGATAAATCAGCAACAAGATTCAAGATCCATTTGTTCACAAATTGACTTGCACCCATTGCCGCAAAGCCTGCTCTGTATTGTCTCCGAAAAGATAGCCAGGGCATTGAGTGACAACCTTTCTTCCGAAGTCTGTAAAGCGGTGTCCTGTCACGTGATCCTTAGAGATATTGTATGTTTTCATTAGATACCTGCAGAGAGCAGCACTGGCTTCACTTTGAGAGCGAGTAAGTTGATCGCCATGCCTTGCCTCGTGTTCGATTCCGATAGAGATAGGGTTTATGATGCCGCAATGCCAAGCATTATCTTTATCTTTGACCAATTGATAGATAACACCTGTTTTCAGGATTAAATAGTGTGCGGATACTCCAGAAACTGGATTACATAGCCAGTTTAAAGCCCCTATTCCGTCGCCAACTGTTTGGTGCAATACAATATAGTCGATCTCATTGATATTGCGATAGGAATAATTAGGAGATGCAACCCAATTCACTTGAGGTTTCTGGGGCTCACTCTTGCTTGGATTAGGACGTATTGTGAGATTGGGAGCAAGCACTAAGTTGCCAGGCACCTGAAAGTCCTTAAGCAATTCAGCGAGGGGGAAAGCACCGCCAGTTTTAGGCAATGATCGCACGACTTTACCTTCTCCGTCATTCAATTCAAGTCCGTCTTTACACACTCTAACCCATGTCATGATTGGTTTTTATCCTCTTTAAAATAGATTCATCCATATCAAATTCATGACTTATTTGATCAGAAGAAGGCTGCAAGTCTTGATTTGATTGATTTTTGTAGTCTGGATTGGCATCTAAAAAACGATAAACGAATTCAACAAAGTTAGGAATAACAACCTCTTTAGCCCATTTGTCCGTTTTCTCATCTAAAATAGCACCATCACCGATCAAATGATCAGCAAAGTTGTAGGCGTCTTGAGCGAATGTTACCGCTGCTTTGCGTCTCTCAGTACCCGCTGCTCCCGAAAATTCAACAGAAGCCCACAAAACAGCATCAGAACAGACTTTGAATAGCTTTGATAAATCAAACATAATAATCCTTTCTCTATTTGGACAGATCAATAAACTGATTGGTATCAATAAACTCTTGACTTAAAGCAGTCCAGACGTCCACGGCAAGCCCGTTTAGAATATAATCGTATGGCAAATAACCATAACCGTTATAACCCCATTGAGTACCCCAACTATTTTTAAACTTAAGCACACCCTTATTTTTGGACTTTAAAGCCATATTGTCATCGTAACCAACAATATGCACCGCATGACCACCGATGATGGCTTCCGTTGGCTCTGGATATTGGATACAGCCCGTTCTATTCGTAAAATCACTTTGCAATGATTCATAGCAATTAAATCCAAAAACCATTGTGATTCCAGATTTTAAGTGCTGTTTCATTATTTGCAATATCTGATCAGGGGTACGATCAGGGGTATCTAATCGGTAGTACCTAATCGGTTGAAATGACTGAGCGAGTTGATATACAAATGATTCAGGTTCTTTCTCAAAAGCCTCGATTGCATAGGGATAATATTTTTCAGGGGGGACTCCAAAAAATGCTAAAGCCCCCATCATTGCTCGTAAATAAGCCCCTGTATCCCCGCTCCACTGAAGTAAAGATCGGGTCAATTTGTACAGAAAAAGCTCACTTGCATCAAAGTCTTTTTTGTGTGCTTTTTTAATCAAGTTTTCTATTAAAGAACAACCAGCGAAAGCAGTACAAGAGCCTAGCTGTAATTGGTTTTTAACAGTTGTACAGCTCGGACTATTATCACAAGATGATGGTAAATTGGGAATCCAAGCTGATGTTTTCAAAATTAAATTATTGATCTTATAATGATCAGTAGTGTAATCCCTTGCGTCGCACGGATCGATCATCCAACCCTTTATATTATTCATGTTTACTCACTCCACCTGATAATTGAAGCGAAATATCACTAAAAATAATATCCATATTGGCTTTATCATCTGTCATGTTGAGCAATGATTTTTGCCCACCATTCAGCCCCATTGCATCCCTCTCTAAATTCATGCGAAAATAAAATCCTTCTTGTTCTTCAAGATCTTTTTGAGAATAATTTTCAGGAAATTTTTGTAAATATCCATACAATAGATCAATTTCGAGCTTCAAATCATTGCATAGCTTTAAAAATCGATCATATGATAATTCTGTCTCAAGTAATTTAAGATCAATTCTTTCAATCTCGAATTCATTTGTTTCTGATTCTCGCTTGCACTTCATTTCACGAATATTTATATCCGTCTCTTTGACCCTGAACATATTGTATTTAAAGGCTTCTAACCGTGTATCGAGTTCGATGATGACAGATCGGTACATACGACCCGGCGTGATCTGATTTGCGATCACAAAATTCTCAATTTGAAATTTAGAAAAACCAAAGGAAATGCTTTTGTACCGTTTTTGATATTCGCTAAAAACTTCATTGAAATATCTATTAAATTCAATAATATCGCTCATTCTTTACCAATACACCCTGTTTTCCTTTTTTGCGGTTGCGTCAGATGTGTATACAGCACCCGCACTACCTCAGTCGAGTGATCAAATTCTCTCACTATTGCTGTTATAAAGCCATGTGCAGCATAACCGCCACCGAACCAGTATGATGCCCCCGTTTTGTCAATTGAAGAGCCACCGTACATGTCGCTCTCCAAGTTTTTAGTGAGTGTCGCTGTTACTTCGCCTGAGAATGTAAGTGTACCCGTTGTCGATAAGTTAGAACCCACGGAATCATTTGTGCCAGAATGCGTATAGCCCTTTGTTGTTGAAGACATACTAACTGTTTCACGTCGTGCTGTAATTGTCCCCGCTATAGTCGTTGCGGTATCTGTAGCTCGTTCTATGCGTTGAACAGCAGTTGTATGCACAGCTCCTGTATATCCATTTGCAATATACCCGAAAGTACTTGTATTCATTGTTGCAGAATGATTGACGGCTGTTCCGAGTGTGGTAACGGCACTCGTGAGTACTTCAGCACTTGTGAATTTATCGATTGTATTAATCACTGTATCTGATGCGTTTTCACCGCCCGCAATGTGACCGATAGTCGTATTGGAGGAGCTGGCGGCTCTTGCTCTTGCAGAAGCGAGAACAGTCGAAAAAGTGGCGAATGTTTCAGTTGCAAAAGTGAATTTTTTAATAGTGCTAATCTTGTCAAAGACACTCGTAGTGCCGATCCCATCGTATTTGTAGCCTCCGAATGTGTACCCTTGCGTTGCAAAAGAAATACCTGTACTTTGAGTGATATTGGTAGCCAGTGTCTCGGATAATAAATAGATCGTTTTTGTTGTGTAATCCAATTTGTCAATGTGACGATATGCAAAACTCGCAACACCTTGAATATTAGTCAGATCGTCAACTGTGGTGGGAGCTAGAGTCCCTGTCAACGATCCAATACCGATACCTCCCATGAGATATGCACCTACACCAAGAGTAGATGCGGCAACAGTTTCAGCCGTTGATCTTATTTTATGAGCAAATCCATATCCGTAAAAAAATGTCCCTGCTCCTGCAAACCCAATCGACAATACCGTTTTGGGAAATACAGGGAAGCGATCAATCAAAGTCCCGTTTATAGCACCCGAGGCATAGATCGGGCGATGATTGGCATAAAATGTCACATTGCCTGTCACATTACCCCTGATCGTGACAAGATCGTGGTCGTTAGGATCTGTGCTATCTGGACCGACATGGATAGCTGATGGTACAAGTCCCCCAGAATTTCCGATATACAGGGATCCTTGATTGCCAGAAGCCAGTATTGATGAGCGTCTATAGTCCATTGAGTGCCTCCACTTGTGTAAAATCCATAGCTGTTTGGCGATCCTGAACCGATACCCAATTAACACCATCGTAATATTCAACAAAGCCAAGAGTTGTATTGAAGATAGTCATACCCTGAATAGCAACAAGAGCGTCTCTTTCAGCCGTTGTGATGGCGGGTAATGGCAAAGTGACTGTGAGAGCATCTTTGATAACCGTAACCCAAAGATACACATTGTTTTGCCACCAATTAAAAAAGCCATCGGGTGGTTTTTCAGGGGAGAGCCAGCCTTGCTCTTTTTTAGCCGTTGATGGCTCTTGGATCACTGCCCCTGAACTAATTGCATCGGCACTGGCAGGACTAGAAAGCTCATCATCAGAAGCATTGCTACGTGTACCATTCGTCACATCAACATAATCCAAAGTGTTATTAACATTGGTGACTGGAAAAGTTCCATTATTGCTTGAATTGGTCGCTCCTGTAACCACTAAACGATGACCAATGGTAACGCTTGAGAGATCAGGAGAGCCACTGAAAAAATAACGAATTGTACTTCCAGACTGCCACACAATATCAGAGACATTAAGCCCTGTCTCGATTGTAGAACCTATATCAGTGGCCCAAATTGGTAAAGTTGTAGGTAATGGCATTTAAATTCTCCTAATTACTAGAATAATATCTAACTGGTAGAGCCTATTTCTCCTATTCCAAATCCAAAAGCCGTAGGGTCACCGGCAAAACCAAACGGAGTAGCGGTATAAAAAGACACGTCTAATTCAATAGGAGCGGTGGCACGAATGAGAATTTCTCTTATCTCGCTAACGGTAAAAAGAGGAGTACCGGTATATTGAATTTCAGCAGCAGCATGAGGAATTTCCGTAATAATAATATCTGAACACAGCATGGAAAGGAGAATTGCTATAGCCTGTTCAATGGTTCCATTGGAAGTGTTCTCGACAATTTGGCCGTATATCAGTCCACGGTACACATTATCATCGGTTGCAGCAAGACCCGAAATAGGGCGAGATTGCCCCACCAGTTCACCATAGCGTTCTAGGGTTTCTCCCGTTGCATCAGCCAGTGATAAATGACCTGCCATATCGAAAATAATATTTTCAAGTTCTTGAACTTTTTCAGTGAGCTTTGTAATTAAATCTGTAATGTTATTCGTGGGAGCAATGATTCTTCTGAACTGATCAGGTAAACGGTCAATAGCATCAGCTACATGAGTTGTTATCTGTTCAGCGTTCACTAATATCTGGTGTGTCACGAATTCACCATGATATTAGTGGCATCTATATTGGCTCTATCTGTGGCAGCAATGGAGATATTATTGGATGTGGTAGGACTCGGTGAAAGACCTTGCAGGATGACAACCGTTAAAATACCGGGTATTTCTCCTAAAGCACACACTAAGCGGTGGTTCAAAACATCCTCGCCATTGGTAAGCCCTTCGCCGTAATCAACAAGGGCCTGCTCAACTAAGTTATCCCCATCTACTGGATAATTGCCGTCAACTGTTAAATTAACGATTAGGTAAATGTCAACCTCAGTAATACGGCTAAATTTGATGTTATAACTATTCCCTTGTGAGTCTGTCACTGGTACAGTTTCAGTTCCATATGTTTCAATACCCAAAGGCTTACTTAATTTAATAGCGTTGGCAATATCAGCATCTAAACCACCTAGCACGATGGATTCAAAGGAGTGGGGAGGTAAGCCATTAATATCTGTTACGGCTGTCCGATTCTCTTGGACATAGACGAATTGCACTCCGGCCACTTGAGATATAGCGTTTTCTACTGCAATTGATGTTCCTGCCGTTGAAATGACGGTACTATTACCTGCTCTGGTTCTTAGTTCAGAGTCGGTTTCCTCATCTCGACCTTCAATAGCCACCGTCAAATTGATAACGCTATTCCATCCAGATAATGGCGTAACGATGATGTTAATAGATCCGATGACAGCACTGAAGTTTCCTTTATTTTCACTTCGAGCTTGACCCGTAGCCAGTATTTCAGTGTCTTTAATATCAGCAACAGCAGGGCTACCCGTTTCATTATCTGTTGCATTACTCCGAGCCGTATTGGTGACATCCACATAGTCACTGGTATTATTGACATCAGTAATCGTAAATGTCCCATTGTTGCTTGCATTAGTCGTCCCAGTGACAATAAGCTGATCACCACTCACAACAGTTGACAAATCAGGGCTACCATTAAAGGAATAGCGAATGGTGCTGCCTATTTGCCATGTAATATTGGCAACATCCAAAGCCGTAAATAACAAGCCACCAGCTCCGCCAATCAGAACATCCTCAGTCAGTACCCATTGAACATTAGTTGACGATTGACGGGTAATGCTCCCAGTTAATATCGTAATGGGTGAAAGAGATACGTTACCCAGTGTCAATTCTGAGGTACTGTAAGCTGCTTGAAATCGTTGAATACCAATTAAGCTCACTGCATTATCCAATGCTACACCTAAAGCATTATCAGGGAAAAAGTTTATATAAAGGTCTTCTAATAAGTCCCATAGCTCTGACTCCCTGTCAGCCAAGATTCCCACCAGTTTCCTTGCCAGTGATTTACCCTCATGTTCTGGACCTACTTTAACATCATTACCAAAGACAGCACGAAAATCAGACTCTATTTCTGCTCTTACTTGCGTGGCATCTTTCTTGATAAAACCTAGCTCAGTCAATCCAAACGTCATACATTCACCTCGATAACCCCTTCTTCTGTATCAGCAATAAAATCAATGGTAAACACACCTGTATGTTGATCCGCCTTAGCATTGTATTGATTGATCCCGATGACCCCTTTTGTATCGGATATTTCAGTCCTTATTTCCCTATGCCCTTCTGCTATTCGAGGAGGTATGGCAAAGAAAGTGCCGTAATAATCAATGCCACGTCTATTATCAAGAAACCACTCCCCACGAAATAGTTTCAGCCTGATTTGCAACTCTTGTCTGATTTCATCGGCTCCCGTGACTAAAGCCAAATCGCCATCCACAATGGCTATCCCGCCAAGCGAATCTAATTGAATATCACTCATCAATTTTCACCTTCATTGACTTAGCTGTTCCGCTTGCAGCGCTGAACCCTAATCCTGTAATGGGATCTTTGCCACCCGCTAAAGGATTGGGCAGTAAGAGGGGAGGAGGGAATGGGTTTATATCGCCATGAACATGAGTCCCCATGAATGATTCTAATGCAGTTAACCGAGCCTCTATATTTGTTCCATGCCCCACAGGGATAGACGCATTATGACCTCCTAACTTAACCTCAGTGGCTTTCATACTGACAACACCCTCTTTATCGATGTGCATTTCAAACTTACCCGATTCATGCCCAATGACCATCTTTTCAGGGTCAACATTGGGGATAGGGTCACGTCGGTAAATACTGGCAGGAATCGCCACGGCATCGGATAGACTGTGCTTACGCAAATCTCTTGGCACTATCACTTCTTGAGTGGTACTCTCTACTAGCTCGTCAATAGATCGATCTAAAAAGAGCAGTAGAACTGAATCACCTCTCTTTAAGGGCAAAGAAATAAAAAAATCGTTTCCTCTTGGGAAAATAACAGGAACGCTAGAGATAACAGCGTATTTAACTTGTTCAGACTGACCTTCAATGAATTCGTAATTATCAGAGAAGAGCGGCTTTACAGTCGCCGTCTGTTTATCAGGGTCATAACTTTCAATAAGAGCTGGCATTGATACAAACGTATTCGCCAACGAATAATCAAGTATTCTCGACAGAGCTTCTTGTAAACTGACTTCACGCTTTGCCACTACCCTACTCTCCTAATCGCTTCGATTTCACTATACCAATCATTGCCCATCGTATTGCCCTTGTGTACTATTTTACGGGCTATGTAATCACCCTCTATTTCACGACTTTTGATTTGGATAATCTTACCGGGATCTAAATCATAACGGAGTAAAGAAAGTATTTTTATTCCTTCCTCTGTCACTTCAGGAGAACCTATCATTCCCGTATTTGATGTTAACAAGATAGCATTTTGGGAAATAGCCGAATCATTGGGAAGTACATACAATTGACCATTGAGAATAAACCAGTACAGATTGAATGATTTACAAATAGTATCCATCACTTCTTTAAAATACCCATGTAAGACACTCCCTTTGTTCCATTTAAAGTCCTCTTTGATGCCTTGCAATTTGCCTACATCAACACCGACTTTTTTAGCAGCTTCTTGCAAAATACTCCGTTGACTGGTGTCATCTTCAAAAGAAAGAGAAATGACTGTTCTTTGTTGAGTTAATCCGTCTTTAGCTTCGATCTCACTCACCCATTCGGTATCTTCTTTTATATGACTAACCAGCTCCAGTTCCCCTTTAAAAATGAGCCCAGAGTTATCTTTGTAACCAGCCTCCAATAGCACAATATTGCCTTTGCGTTGTATTAAACCCCGACTCGTAGGGTTAAGATTGAACATACTTAATTTGAGCTTATTAGGACTAGAGTCACCTGTCTTAGTTGCATCAAAGGAAATGTCTAAGTTGTTCCATGATTGCCCTGGTAAATTGGCAGGTCCAATAGTCACTTTATAGACTCGGTCGTAAAGATTAATTGCCATCGTCAAAAACGAGAATAATGTCAGAGCCTAACGTCTCATATGTGGGTTCTGCATTCCCTGCTATGTTGATTGCCCATAGAGCACCATCTGAAAAACGCTCATCTGATATTCGCTTGCTTAGTTTGTAATTGCTGACTATTCTAATTCCTGTATGAATCGGATTTTTATCAATGTCATAAATGCCAAGCTGCCATGTCTGAGATCTGACATTAAATCGAAGTTGAAAAAGTAACCTCTTGCCTCCTAAGCTCATTTCAAAATCCTGACTGGCTTCAAAATTCGCTCTGTCGATACGAATGGGTATTTGCACCAATGCCATTATGAGATAACCTCGTTAGCCCTATTGGATTGAGAATCTGTCAAAGGAAGTGTTGTTTTATCTGAGACAAATTGTCCCTTTTGATTACGTTTCTTGTCCACAACCTGTTTTTCATTGGGTTTGACAAGCTGATCTTTAAGGGATGTTTGCTTGCCAAAATTGACTGATGGTACAGTGATCGTTTGCCCACTCACCTTGCGTATTTGAATCATTTCAATACTGAACTGGAGAGCATCCCCTAATTGAGCCTCAATAGGAGCGTCTAATTTCCGTATGAGCATATCTTTGTACACTTTGCGGCGAGTAAACACCTTACACAGTGTCCCAAGATCCATCGCTTTATTGATTTTCTCAAAGGCTTGAACATGGGAGCCATCTTTACGAAACCATTCATCCATATCCCGTTGCAAGCGTTCCATCACAACAGGAATACTGGAGGTGCTAAAAACATCCCCTAGTACTTTGGAACCAAAATCAAATGAAGTGCCAAATACGGTCTCAGCTTCACGAATGTTTGTAACCAATCCTGTGAATGAAAGTGCTTCGGGCTTCACAACAATATGATCGGTTATTTGGATCCCTTCTTCTACTTTGTGAGCGGTAATATCCTGTTCCCTAATATCGGAATAGCTAATGAGTGCATCTAGTTCAATGAAATCAGAGGGACCGATAATATTAGGAGGGTTATCAAACTCTATTCGTAAGGGTTCGCAATTCCTTTTGTTCCTGAACGTATTGAGTAAGAAGTCACCCATTAGGCGTTCGCAGTTCGCAGTGGGAAGTTGCGAGCCACTGAAGCAAAGGCATCGGTAATTCCATCGGAACTACCCGCCCTTGCAGCAGCAGCCAACTGGAGAGGAGTAGAGCCAGTTTGACCATTGACGGTAATATGAGTTTGATTGGTAACACCCCCTGCATTAAATGAGTTGCTAGAGCCTACAGGACGAATGACAGGCATTGTTGCAACCATATTGGCAGCCATATTCTCCATGAGAGCAATAGGAATATCCATACGCTGCATAATCCCTTTAGCAAGAGTAAGGGGGATGGATTGCCCTGAAGCTGTCAGGTTGGACAATGGACCTTCTTTGGCATCAGAATGAGGGAGTTTAGCAGCAGCAGCAGCCACACCTGCACCGACAGCGTTTCCAATTTCCCCAGCTCTTGCTTTAATACCACCCACTAAACTATTTATAAAGCGACTGGCTGCATTAGCACCGATAGAAGCTAACTTATCAGGCAACCCAGTAAAGAAACCGACAATGGTATCAATAATTCCACTGATAAAAGATGCAATGGAATTAAAAGCATTCGTGAATTCTTCTTTGATTAGATTAATTGTATTGATGACATTCTGCTTCCAGTTATTAAAATATTGAATCGCAAGCTGAACAAAAGCAGCAATGTGTGCGATAATCGATACAAGTATACTTGTAATTACAGCCATTATAGAGTTCCAAACATTCCCAACAACTTCTTTTATCAAATTCCAAGTGTTGGTCATATTCTGTCCAATGGAAGACAAAACTCTTTGAACAGTTGAAGAAATAGATTCCCACACTTCAATAGCTATTTGTTGCCATCCCAGGAAAGCATCACTCCAAAATGCAACAGCTCTGCCAATTTGAGATTCAGAGCCATTAGCAAAATTCATAATATCGCCAATTACTAAAGCCAATGCGATAATTAATAAACCGATTGCAATGGGTAAAAGCAGAAAGCCTAATTGAGCAATTACAGCAGCGGCACCCATAGAATACAATGCTGTCACGACACTCACCGCCCAACTTGCTATAGCAATAGCCTTCAATCCAATCAACCTAGCTCCTAAAATTAATAAAACACCATTCAGTCCTGATACAATCCCTTTTGCTCCGCCTAATTTATCAAATAGAAAAGTAAAGGCATTTTTGACCGCATCAATCTTTTCCTTAATGCCCTGAAAACCGCCCAGTGATATAATAAATAGCTTGGCTTGTACAATAGCTTGTTTTGCCACACCGATAAAAAAGTTAAGACCATCACCAAGTGCCTGTCCTATTTTTGTTGCATTATTTTTCCTAAAAATATTTATACTTTTCAATAACTGAAGAAGACCTGTTGCTGCTCCTGCTTTTAAATTGGAATTATAAACATCATCTGCAAAATTTTTAAACGAATCAGTTATGTTGGAAAGGATGCCATTAACTGTTTTTGATTGTCTTAGCATGCCACCTGCAAAATTAGCCTCAAAAATCTGATACAAGCCTTCTTCTATTGCCTTACCTTCTTTTTTGACTGTCCGTGTTATACCTTTAAAAGTAATTGCTACTTGATCACCTGTTACTTTGAACTGAAATCCTAGATTGCGTAGAATTCTGAAGTTGCCTGCTGTTGCATTAGCGACTCCTAGAGCAAAGGCTTCAAACGGTCGCTTCAATGATGAGGCTGCATCACCTATTGCCAAAAAAGCCCTTTTTGAAGTATCAAGTCCTCTCGCTTTAAGTAGAATAAAAGCACTGGTCAATTTATCAACTTCAAATGGTGTTTCAGTAGAAAAATCTTTGATAAATTCAAACGCTTTCACTGCATTTTCTGCACTGCCTGTCACTGTTACTAGACTCGCTCGTAATTGTTCAAAAGCTGCACCCGTTGCAAAAATAGATTCTGCTAGACCACTGAATATCTGAAATCCGCCAAAAGCAGCCATCTTAAGTGCTGCTTTTCCAACAGAAACAACCAAATTTCTTATTTTGTTAGTTAACAGATCTATACCGGAAGTATTTATTGGACCAATTCTTATTCCCTGTATTGCTTTTGCTTGAATAGCTCTTAATTTAGAATCCAATTGCGTCAATTTTATCCCCAATTGTTGGAGTGTTTGGCTTTGAGAAATAATTTTGATCCTTGCAACTAATTCAGCCAGTGCCATTTGTACGTACCTCTATTACTATCGTAAAGGCTGAACTATTGGGATTATTTTTTTCCCGATGGGAACTAAGGGGACTAACGTTTACCCCTACTCTTCTCCATGTCCTTCTCCATCTTCTTGTTCATCTTGTATTGAAGATCTTCTTCTATATCAAGGGCTTCATTGGCCAGTATCATGTCTTTATAACTCCAATGATTCTTTATTTCCCATGGTTGAGCAATGCCTTTGATAACGAGTCGGTAGATTTGCCAAGGGAGATCGGGGGGGATGGAAGTGGTTATGCTGTCAGATGATTTGCAAGAAGTTCGGTAATGCTTTCTAAAAAACCGTTATGCTCGATAACCTCCTTGAGCAAGAAGAAAATAGCATCATACTGTTTTATAAAAATGGCATCAAACATTTGGTTGACTGGAGTGTTGTTGAGGTAAACAACGGATAATAATTCTTTTACTAAGTTAGGGAATTCTTTTTTGTTCATATTCTTGAAGAACAAGGAGGCTGCATTGGAGAGCATATCGGAGCTAAAGGAGGACTCTTGTACTTTGGATTTAATATCCTCAAGAGCGTTTGTGCTGTCAGTAGCAACCAAAGCACACAGAGCAGGGGCGATGAGCTCACCCAAAACGGCTACATAATAAAGTCCTTTGGTGGGACTATGCAAGCCTATTTGATAGGTTTTGCCTTTATAGGTGACTGATTTAAGATCTTCGTTAGGGGTTGTCATCTTTTATCCGCCCAGATCGGCACTTCCTGCTAGATTCATGACCAATTCAGGAACCAGTATGACCCATTCTCTGGAAGGCACTTCATCTTTACCAGCAAAAGTAACAGGGGGAGGTTTCTCAATGAAAGAGGCGATTCCTAACACCGTATCACCTAGAGGCAATTCAACAATCAGGATATTAAAACTGCCTGCATTGGCTGATTCATCTGCTTTGCGGAAAGCATCCAGTACAGCATTTGAATCCGATGTCTTTTGGAGTGTCAGGGTAATAGTCCCTGATTTGTTATTGTTTTTAATCCGTGTTATGCAGCCATCAGCACCGCTAACCATTGTCCAAGTTGATTCATTGCGTTCTGCATTAATAAATTCGTCCTCGACAAATCCCTCAATCACAATCCCATTCGCACGAACGAGAATACTTTTGGGATCAAATGTTTTTTTACATGGCATTTCTATTTACCTCTTAAACCTGAATTAATCCGTTGATGATAATTTTATGGATACCGCCTGCATACGTGGCAGTGAACTCCACATCGGGTAACAATTGATTGGCTTTATCAACTGTTGAGACATCAGCCACTTTAGGAGCGGTAACAGTAAAATCAGTAACAACACCGTCATCAATACGTTGCTGTAGACTCGCTTCAATTTCTCCAACCAGTGTTCGTACACCTGCATCTGTATAGGGGATTTTTTCCACTCTCGTAAATAAATCAAAAATGGCTTCCGTAAGCCGTACCTGAAGGTAGTCAATATCTCTGACTGTATCGATAAAATCACCGCCAGACGTTTTTCCCTCTTGAGTGATCCCTTTGCCGCCCACTTCGGTATAAGTGTTGGCGTTTTTATCATGCACTGCCGATTTGGCAGTGTCATTGAGGTTATCAACTGTAACCCCTGCTAATTCCCGCAGTGCGAAACGACTACTACCAGGATTAATAGGAAAAGTGCGACCAACCCACGCAGCATCGGGATAGTCCGTGATATTTCCTTGGGCATACATCAAGGCAGCTCTGTTGAGAGCAGCGTTATCGAGGCGTTTTGCTAAATCGGTAGTAGATGAGGGACTATCAATTCCTGATTCATCGCTCCGATAGAAGCCTAATTTGATTTCAGCTTCCATCCTATTGGCTGCTGCAAGTATGGCTCCTTTATTGGTTGTCGTTAATAATAAACCATACCAGTCATTGTTTTCGTCAATAACATCATCAATGTCATCCTGAACAGTTCTTCCTGTGACAGTTGTGGCATTGGTTACTGTGGGAGGAGCTGTCCCAGTCACCGTAAATGTTCCTACTGTTAAGACCCATTCTGTGACGGCTGTAATGGTGATGAGATTGGTTCCGTTACTGACTGCTGTGACCACGCCTTCATCGGCTTGAATAGCGGCTGCGATATTGGCTAACGTGGTTGCATTATCGGTATCAAAAGCCTCGCTCACAGGAGTTGTATTAACCGTCCCTGCGACAACATGAGTTGCAGCAAGAGGACCAGAAAAAGTCAATGTGACAACAGTGGCAACGGCTGCTGTACGCTTACCAATAAGGATAGAGGGCGGTCTGGGGGTTTGTCCAAACAGCTTCTGAGCCATTTTGTACTCATCAGTACTGGTAGCAAAATCATCCGTAACACCTGTTAAATTAGTGTACTTTCTGGCTCTTTCTGCAAACACGGCTGCTAACCCTAAAATGAGAGGTAATCCAAAACCAGCAGCCGTTACCGCTTTTGTTTCTCTTGTAATCGTTACTTGTACTATTTCTTCAACACCCATAATGTGCCTCCAATTTAATTAAACACCGACTGTAAATATCCTTGTTCCAGTAGCAACCGTTTGTTCGATCTCTCCAGTGATTTCCACTTTATCAAAATATCCAACGTCATCAATGATGGTATTTCGACTATGCAGCATAATATCCATTTGAGAACGCTCTTTAAAACGATCTGCTTCAATAAATGTAAGGTCCCTAATTTCGCTTGTCATTAGAGCTAAACATTCCACCTCAAAAGTGGCATAAATAGAAGGCCGTTCCAGACCATCTTGCACTTTGCTCATTGATTTGAGTGCCTCTTTACCCCAACAATTAAGAGAAAAAATCACCTTGCGGTACTGGGTTACATCCATTTTGCCATCCGTTCGCCATTGCTTTTCATCTATGCCTACTCTCATCACAGAGCGAGGGTTCAGGGTAAAGTAAGGGGTCTGGGGGCGAGGATCATTTTGATATGAGAATATAACCTTATCTTCAGGAAACCCGGAAGATGTTTTAATCCAGTTGCGAAGGAGAGGTTCAATAGTTGTCCAAGGTATACCCATTAACAGTCCGTCCCCTCATCAGTCTCCTCAATTCTTCTTGCAATAGTATGGTAATGTTCAGTTCGTTTAAGCCCTTTATTCCAATTGCTGGTATCAAATACTTCATAAGCTGATCCATTCCAAGTCACTCGATCAGAGCGTGTGAGGGTGTTGTTTTGTATAAAAGTGTAAAGCGGTTCTTTTGTGTAGATAGCGATCAAGCCAGTGAGTCCAGCTCCACCATCATTCACAAGTCTTTCTCTTTCTGCTGTCGTTGCTTGTACAGAACATTTTTTTATTTCAATTTCTGTAGGAACTCCATCGACATAAATACCGTTGACATAATCCCCTACAGGATACCGAGTGACTGCAATCTTATCTTTCCAAAGTGCTAACACTAAATAACCTCAAAGTTGACACTGGCTCTCATTTGTCCCGTATCAATAAGTGGTTTGCTACTGCCTTTGGCTTTAATGGTTGATGCTGCTAAGGGAGGAGATAATTTTTCACTAATGATTTGTTGAATTTTCCCTTTTGAGAAATTGCCGACTCTATTGAGAGCGGTAACAGCACTACCACCCTGTAAAACACCGTTAACCTCAGATTGAATTCTTGCTTTCACTTCACCCTGATGCTCTTCGAGCAAAGGACGAATAAAAGGACGTTCAGGGATACCTCTGGAAGTTCCGAACTCCTGATAGCCTCCCCTTTTCACAATATCGCTTCCTGCTGAACCCAACAATCCTACCTTTATTTCCTTACTTTCAAGGATATGTAACTCTTTAATGAGCTTGCGTAAGTTAGTATCAATAAGGGTCATACAAGCATGGGTCTGTGAGGGATAGATTTAAGTAGACTGAGGAAAAGTCTACCGTACTTTGTTTCCGAGTATACCCCTTCTGTACCTGAACTACTTTTGTAGCTAATAGCAACATCCCTAGTCCTTTCAGAAGTGACTTCACCCCCTGAACTACTCAATTGAGCTGTATCAGCCATTGTCATCTCATGAGCTGCTTTTAATGCCACCGCCCGATCATATTTATCACCGAATCGGGTCTTGTTGACATCTTCTTTTGCATACTCAATAAAACGATCAATGCGAGCGAGTTCAACACTATTTTGTGTGACAAACTCAGGAGCATAATCAAACAAAATATCTCGGATACTCATGGGTCAAGATCTGCAGCTCCGATTGCAAAAGCTGAAAAGTTTTTAATTTCAACACCTGCAATATCTCCTGTCACATCCCGTGCAAAAAGCATTTTACGACGCTCTAAAGGATGTTGCAAGAAGGGTACAGGCACTTTGTATTTAAGTACCATAGGGTCTACTTTATAGGCACAGATAAAGTTTTTATTAGTGAAAGTACCACTTGCAAGTGTAAATGTTCGTCCTTTGACCTTACTTGTTCCCACAAAGCGAACTTCAGGATAATTGGCACGCAAGAAATTCATCACGCTCATGGCTGAACCTGATAAAATAGCTCTTTTAAAATGCGATTCAACATGAACGGGAAGAAGGCAAACATTAGCCCTATGTCTACGTTGCGTTGTATCGTACACGTTATCGATCAATTCTCCAAATATCTCGACAAGTTCTTCAGGAGTCTTGGACAGAAGCCCACCGGCTGCGATAGTCACTTCAGGATAATTGTTTGCATTGGTGAACAAGCCTGGCACATCGTGAGACGTAATGCCATCAAAGAAACCATCATCTAGTAATAATTCCATTGCGTCCCTTGCATCCATCGCCATATCTGATTCTAATGGCATTGCCAAGCGCTGTGCTTCTTTCAGAGTCCAATAATCCCACCCATAACAAGCCCCGTAGTGATATACAGGAAGCGTTTGCTTCGTCATCTTAGCATTTAAATTAGGCAGGTCATCAGCAGCACTCGATAAGATTTTCGCTTTCCCTGATTTATTGCGTTGGAAATAGCCTACCGACTGAAGCCCTTCACCGTCAGAAACAACGGGAGACAATTCTTTGTATAAATAGCCTTCGTACTCAATTTTATAAATTTGTTCTTCATAAGCAACCAATTGTTCAGAGAGCCACATACTTTCATTGGCATCAAAGCGTTCTTTCAGTACGTTATAGGCAAATTCTTGTCGATCATATTTTAATTCCATCTTATTTTCTCCCTTACGGTTGGTTCAGTTCAAGTTGATTGAGTTCGTTGGCGGCTGCACTACCACGGTATTTTGCTCCCGCAGCTACCAGTGTTGCTACGGTGGGGCTTGTACCAGAAGAAGCTCTTAATTGACCTCTGTTCGTGGGATCAAAATTGGCATACACATCACTGTTCGTATTGGTTGCCTCGGTAGGCTTTACCCAAAACGTACCTTTTGTAGCGAGATTAACAGCCGATCCTTTTTCATACTTAGCGGTTTCATTTTGGTCAGGTGGCACACGATGCTGATGGAGGGCAATCCCTCGTACCTGATGGGTTGTGTCCCTACTAGGTGTTACAGTAGCCTGAGAAACACCCCCAGTAACGACAAAGGCAGTAGCCCCAATTTCAAGCTGATACCCTTCTTGGGCTGTAATTTGAACCGCACGATTATTAACAGTATCACTCAGTACAACATCAGTAGCAGCAACAGCCGTTGCTAATTCGGTTTCAATTTCAGACTTTAGGTCATTCATTGTTGTGTCGTGATCTGTATTAAACGGAACTGGTCCAATCGTTTTCTCTGTAAAAGACGTATCATTCAAATGTTTGTACTTGATGGTACCAGTTAAGCTATTTCCAGTAATAAGATCAGCATTTAAAGTGAGTGTTAAACGATTTTGCAGGAGTTTGAAAACTTCATCTCCTGCGGCATTTTCGGTGAGCAAATCCCCGAAATTAATATCTTCGGCTGCTTGACGTGTCAGCACTCGCTTATCTGACCAATCGGCACATTGACCGATGTAACCGAGTTCAGGTGTTCTGGTAGTAGTTAGTTGGGACATTATTCTTTATCTCCTTCTTTGGTAATCATGACAGGTGCTTTACCATAATGGGCTGTTTTTTGCCATGCGTTGCCCATAGTTTGGATCATGTCCATGCGGGCATTTGTGATAGAGTCATTTTTGTCACTGGGTTTCCCACCCAATGATTTCAAAGCTCTGTCGTAACTATCTGTTCTTTTTTTACCGGGATCAGATGCTTTCGCTCCACTGGCTACTAACTCATACCCAGCATTGATATAAGCATCTTCTTTGTCATCAAATTTCATTTCGGGATAAACGCTTTTTAGAACAACCTCTTTGACCTGACGATCTGTTAATCCATCAACAGAATCTTTGACAAAACGACTAGCCGTCTTTTCAAGTGCCAAGCGCTCCTTTACTAAAGCACCGACATTAACAGAGTCATTTTTTTCCTTAAGTTGTTTGGCTTCCTGTTCTTTCGTATCAAATTTCCCTTGCAGTTCACTCACTTTCGTTTTTAAGGCTTCAAGATCGTCTTTATCCTGTTTGACTTTTTCAAGATGAACAGAATAGGCGACTTCAACCGCTTCATCGACATCGAAACGGCGACCATTTATTTCAATTGGCATTTTTTTCTTTTCTCCTTTGGTTTCAAAATTATCATCAACTTGATAGGCATCAAAGCGGTATTCGTTAGAATCCAGATGCACTTTGCAATCTCTTCCAGCTCGTCCTTTGTCAACAAGAGCAAGGTGGTTATATCGAATATTTCTTTGAATGGCATCATAGTGTTTACCATCACGTGTCACTCCAGAAGTCCATTCCAGATCACATTTGTAGCCACAAGATACCTCTGTCATCTTTTTGCTTTCCATATACTCAATGGCTTCTGAATCTGTAACCATCACGGAAGTAGTGACATAGTTATCTTGTTTTCCCACGTCCGAACTAACAAAACCTCGTTGATATTTACGAGTATTTTTAGGGGTTAACATGGTGGGGGGATGCCCTAATGTAAATGGTTTTTTGGCTAATGTTTTCATGGAATTATCGTCATAGACTTCAGAAGGAGGACGCCATTCTCGTCTAGGTTTCCCTGTCTTTGAATCGACATAAACAAAGACATCGGAACGAGTCGCAAATACAGGTACTTCCAAATACCCCTCATCCGTTCGTTTCGTTCCATCCATCCTGACCCTACACTCACTGATACGAGTTTGAGAGTCCATTTTACGTGATGAGTTAAGTTTCTTTTTGACAGAAGAACTCGCATATTCAAGAACACCACTGGACTCACTTGGGGTAATTCCATCTTGTAATTCAGCCTCTACAATGCGATCAGCAACAATCGTTCTTCCTTTTGGGTCATCAGAATAGCGAGTAGTAGCGAATTGTGAAAACCTGACAGCAGCATTACGAAGCCTTTCAAGAGGGGTTAATGGGAAAGCGAGATTGACAGGGTCAGCATAATCTTCTTCATCCTGTGGGAAATCAGCAGGGGGGGTTAGACGTGCATCTTCTTGGGCTTTAATGCCCCACTTCTTGGCACGTTTGGCTTGAGCTTCCCGCTTTTCGTCACTGGCAGCATCTTTATCGGGTAGTTGATCGAATCGTGGCATAGGGTTCTCCTATGACCAATGGTAAGGGGAAAAGAGGAGGGCTTATTTTGAGACAGGGTGTTTTACTTTTTTGTCTTCAGATCTTTGAAGAGCTTTTTTAATAGTTTCTTCAGCTCTATTTGAATGAAATGAAACTTTATCAGCTAATCTCTTTAAATATTCATCTTGTTGCTCAGAGGTCATTTTATCAAACTCTTGCTTCTTTTTTGCCATACTTTCTTCATATCCTTTTAAACGAACGGCTGTACTATCAAATAGAAGCATTTCACCATTGAGACCTGTTGCCATTACTTTACTCCTTTAATACGCTCTACAGTATATTTTACATTAAATTTTGCAGATAATTCAACATTTATACGGTGCATTACCTCAAATAAAACCAAACCTTTATCCAGTTTACCTGTGCTTACTTCAAAATCAATCACACCATCATGTTTTATTTGTAAGTCACTAAACAGAGATCTTAAATCATCTGAAGGAATCCTAGCCCATCCGTTAGAAGGTCTTTGAATTTTATATCGGTAGTATTTCCCATCTCTTTCACCTATAGCAATCAATTCAGCTACATTTTTGTCCATTGCTTCAACCCAATCTTCATCGGAAAAGCTCTTGCCAAAAACATGATTATGTCCGAGTGAGACATCCCCACGCTGACGGAAGATATTGGCATAGTTCTTAGGAATAGTGACCACATAAGTATTTTTCTCTTTTGAGAACTTACCAAGAATGTTAGGCATAACTATCTTTCCATCTTTATCCCATGCCGTTGCCATTTCGTTTTCTAACGAAGTTCCTTTTACCCGTTTTGTAAACTTTACCAATCCTTGCTCAAACGAATTTAAGTCTTTAAAATCAACAGTTTCGACCTTATATTTCGGGTTTCCAATGGTTTCTTATCGAACATTTAGAAAGAGTCTTTTCCCATCTTCTCCAAAGCCTACCCCAAGCGGTTCTCTTAGTTCAGATAATCCAGTAGATTCCACTTCTTGAGAAGGGACATTCGATTCTGATTCATCATCAAAGTAAGGCAAAGCGACGCACCTGCATTGAATAGGTTGACCGGGATGACCATCAGAAGGGGGCTTATCCCAAGAGAAGATTTTCTTGTTACGTTTTCTATGCTGGGGTCTCACTCGTTCATCTTGAGCGGTTTGCCAGATGTACTTATCAATACCTGCTTCCAGATGTTGTATCTGAGTCAGATTACCATGAAACTTACCCACTTGATCTCTAGCAATGAGCTTGGCTTTATTCTCTCCAAATCCAAATTCTGTTTTGAGATGCTCTTTGATTGTTTTGATAGATTGCCCTTGTCTAATAGAGTCGTTAACCAGTGTGGTTAAACGATCTGCAACCTGATTCCCAAAATTCTTGATCAGTCTTACATTCTCACTGACAAAATCATTTATCGACTGGGACACTTTGGGGTTATTGATAAACGGATTGACTTCCAGTTCTTTTTTGTTAACAGATTCCATTTGCCTATTGAAATTCCGTGTTGTGAAATCTTTAACAAATACCGCAATAGACCTTACTTTAGAGCTAAAGCCATCCACTAATTGACCCCATTTCTGCTTAGTAGATTCAAAAATCGAATCGATTTGAGAATCATCAAAGCGTGGATAAATAAGGATTTCGAGATCCTTTACCATTTCAGAAAACCATGACTTATACAGTTTTAAAAGTTGACTGCGGTAATCTCTCTCCACTCCGAGAGGGTACTTCGTAAGTGGCATCTTCTTCTGTCTCGGTGGCTTTCTCTTTGCTAAAGTCGGCATCTGTTGGGATCTCCTCCCCATCTATGTTGTAAGTTCCTCTGGATGATAATTCTTTTCTGATTTCCTCAACACCTAACACACCATATTCTAGATAGCCCTTGTCAGTTTCCATATCCAGCTTATTGATTTCAGCTTGTTCTTTGCGTGTCGGTTGCCAGAGAGAATGGAACTCAAAATAAATGGGTTCTTTGAGATCAAGTTCAGCTTGAAGATAAGAAAAAAACAGTTCCAGTTCTGGGCGTAAAAGATTTTCTTGTGCTGATTTAACTTTGTCGTACCAATCTCTTGATTGACTCCCTCCAGACTCTCCGAGACTCGAACCGGGTGATTCGTTAAATAGCTTTGTATGGGGAGTATCTGACGTTGCAACGAGATGATCTTTAGAGAGTTTAACCAGTTCTGGCATCCCTGAAACCGTTGTTGATTTACGTTCATACGAATCTTCAGCATCTATTACAATAGCGTTGAAATTGCTACGCCCTGCATCAATACATTCTATTTTTGCTTTTATGGCTTCTTCCGCTTCTTCCTTGTTACTTGCAATAGCTGCGTTAAAGCCCAAAAACTTATACACCGTTTGGGCAATATCTTGAATTAAATGACTGACATTGCGTAAATTTGACCCATAGGCTCTCAGAGGCTCATAGTTCCGTTCCATGATTGAAGATGACCAACCCCGATTTTCACACCGATCCTCTTCTGTAGTTGTTGTTCCCTCAAAAATGAGGAGGCGTGAACGATGTATTTTAGCGTATTTATCTCTGGAGAGTTCGTAGAATTCAGGTCTGCGAAACCTGCCGTAATCACTTGGATAAATCCATTGTGCATCGATAGCAGTAGCTTCATTGATTCTCATAATACGATCTAAGGCAACGGGTTGATCAAGAGTCTGTCCATCATCTATGTCGAGGAGTATAACAGCACCACCAAAGAGTCTCGCCCATTTCATCGCTTGATTACACAAGGGCAAAATGTGCAGCTCGTTGAGCCGCTTGTCGATAATACCGTCTGGATCATTGGTAATTTTGAGGGGTTCACGGGTCATATCGTTTGGCAAAAGATCGATGATTTTAGAACAGATACCGTCTGTCCGGTATAAATTTCGTAGCTCTTGATAGGTGAGTTGGGGACGGTAGGAGAAGAAGGTGCGAGCCAATTTATCTTTAAACGTACCGAGTCCTGTGAATAAGTTCGTCCATCCGTCTAATCGCCGACTTGATTTGACTTTAGCTGCTTGATAATCAATTGATTTGTTTGTTTTAAATGGCCAGATCATTTTTTCTTCACCCAATTTAATAATGGATTATTTTTGACCCCGCTTAATTCGTTGAAAGCTCCACTGGCTGCATCCACTTGATCATCATGAGAGCCATTGGGGAAATCTTCCAGTTCCGATATAAAGTCATCATTCCAATCACCCTCAAGCATATCCACATTCCCAATTTCTGCTTGGCTTGATAAGGGTATAGCTCTCGTTTCTTTGTTTTCATCAGAGCGAATCATTTTTACGTCAAAGCCGGCGAGGAATCGTATGAGATCTTCTGCCTCTGTTTTACCGCTGGCACCCGGTTCTTGTTCTCCACGTAACTTGTATTTACTCCCAAAAAGAGAATAATCTTGAGCAGCTACCTGCTTTATCATTTGCCTGATTGCCCCAGACTTTTTACGGTCTTTTTTGCGATCCAGAATAATGAAACGTCCATTGGCTCTTTTTCCCATAAGGACACCTGCTGTCCAGTCTGGATCAGGATTCGATTGACTCGGTTCCGTAGCCGCTCTATCCCAGTAGCGAACTACAGCGATTAAATCAGTGGGAATCGATTTAACAATGGGAAAATAGTAGTCTCTGAAGTATTCCCCTTTTTCCTGATCAACATTCCAATTACCCTTAAGCAAACGTTCCTTTTCACTTACCGTTTGGGCGTCCAAATTACCTTCATAGCCGGGGTCAACTTGCATGAGTATTTGATTATCTTCCAGACGAGCGGGAATGAACGTGAGTGATTTGATGTGTTCTGGTTTCTTGTATGCGTATTTATGCAGCAGTTCCTCTTTAGAATCACCCCAAATAAGTTCACCTGATTCTCTGAAAAAGTGCCTCAACACACCTGATTTACTGTAATCAGGGTAAACCCCATCTGCATCGAGCCACCAACGAATGAGCTTTTTAACCCAGCTCTTTTTACTCGGGTTTGTTGCTGCCGTAATATAGGGCTGTAGACCACAAACAGAACGATTACAGGACACAAGCCCCCAAAATTGCTTTTCCGTAAACTGAATCAGTTCATCAAAAGCGATAACTGCGTATTCTGCACCGTCATGTAGTTCGACATCGTTCTCATGCTGCAATCCATCGAATTTTATCTTAGCTCCAGATGCCCATTGATAGTGCAACTCAGTAAGATTTTCGATGCCGGCGAAGAGTGGGTAAATTTGTCGAGCCTTATCCCAAAGTCCACCAGGGTTTTTGAGTTGTTTGCGAGTGCGACGAAAAAGAACAGAGTAGAATAAGGGATTATTGCGATACCGTAGCAAGTCAAGTAGCATCCCATATGATTTTCCACCTCCTTTTTGTCCACCGTAGATTTTTATATCAGCATTGCAGGCTAAAAAATCCCATTGTGGTCCTGGTTGCGGTCGAATTATTTTAACTGTACTAAAGGATTCCCCCACGAGCATTATCCGGTATTTCAGCAACTATTTTAACTTCTGAAGTACTCTCTACTTTTGCGTGTATATCCTGTTCTATTTTTTCTTGAAATCCCTTATGTTTGCCTTTCGTTTTGAGGTAAAAGGTAACAGCAGTTTTGCAAGGTGGATATTTGTACACAATCCACTCTTTTTTTACTGGGTCATACTCTTCTTTTTTAACACCTTCAATCA
>Ga0209520_10000195_pt1 | contig 32245 bp, 30 predicted proteins | sample Rifsed16ft1_FD_184009 | JGI IMG/M metagenome (GOLD analysis project Ga0209520, IMG submission 184009) | Soil microbial communities from Rifle, Colorado, USA - sediment 16ft 1 (version 2) | ecosystem: Environmental > Terrestrial > Deep subsurface > Rock core/Sediment | place: Rifle, Colorado...
GCAAGATGGAGAAGTCCAAATTCGGGAAAGATGGAGGTGGACAGAACCTTCTGTATGGACGGAACGGATGTTGACGGCTTTGGAGAAAGGGGTGAAAGGAGGCAAGTGGTTTAGTTTGGTGGATAAGGTGTACTCAAGCGAGAACCTGAGAGCGTCATGGGAGAAGGTGAGGAGTAATGGAGGGGCTGCGGGAGTAGACCGACAGAGCATCGAGGCGTATGAGAAAGAAGCGGAAAAGAATCTTGTGGAATTAGAGAAGATACTCGGAGAGGGAAGCTGCAGGGCAAAACCCGTCAAAAGGGTATGGATACCAAAGATAGGAAGCAAGGAAAAGGGGCCATAAGGAATACCCGTGGTTACAGACCGAATCGTGCAAACGGCGATGAGGAATGTAATAGAACCGATATATGAGAGGACATTTGCGGAACAGAGTTACGGATTTCGACCAGGATGAGGATGTAAAGATGCGCTGAGGCGCGTAGAAGAACTCTTGAAGAAGGGAAACACGTGGGTGGTAGACGCAGACATCAAGAGCTACTTTGACAGCATTCCCCACGATAAGCTGATGAAAGAGGTGGAGGAACAGATAGCGGACGGAAGGATACTGGAGATGATTTTGAAATTTAACAAATCATCTTTTCGCAAGTTTGGAAAAGTTCCACCGCCTGCATTTTTCAGCAAAGCATCTATCTTTAACTCAATGCAATATCTAATATACTTAGTGTCTAATGAGGTTTCTCCAGTTATAGAACAAACTCCACGCCCTAATGAGTAAACTTTGTCTGCCCAATTCATTCTGCCAGTGGTTGATCCTCTGACACAAAACAATAACTCTCCTTTCTTACATTCTCTTTTTGAATCAGTTGTAAAAAGGGTGCAATTAGGATATGTTTCTCCAAATTCTGTGGGGCCATTTAATAACGGTAGTCCATCTTCGTTATTATTATATGTATTCCCTTTTGGTGATAAGCCCATCGTAATTTTTGCAATATTTCTTAGCGGTTCTTCAATCATCATTCAATTGATTCCATTATTTTCCAAACATTCTCTGCAATCCTATACTCAAGCTCCCTTGCTTCAGCGTTTAACTTTTCCAGTTCCTTCTTCTTATTTTTTCCCCTTTCTGATTCCGCCAAATTCTTTGTATCTCATCTATAAGACACAATCTGCTTTGTGTCTCACAAAACCAACAATATGAGACACAAAATTATTTCTCAACAATATAAATTAGTTCCTTAAACATGAGTATGGCTGCCTGTCTTCCTTTTCCGGAACGCAAGGCTACTAAAATATTATTGTCTTTCAAAGAGTTAAGGATACGCATTGCGCTTGCCCTCGGTATCCTTGACCGCGTTGGGAAATCAGTTGTCTTAAAAACAGGCCGGTCAAAAAGGGCATCAAGTGTCTGAATAGAAAACTGGGAATGCGTTAACTTGGCAACATCTGTTTTCATGCGCTCATAAAGGGCAAGAATTTCCTTTGCCTTTTCACTGTTTGCCTTTGCTTGTTCAATAATTGTAGTGAGGAAAAAATTTATCCAGCCTTGCCAATCTCCGTTTTTAGAAATACCGCGCAGCCTGTCATAGTACGTTGAGCGATTTTGTTCAAGATATGCACTGACATAAAACATCGGACTGTTAAGCAATCCCTTTTCATAAAGAAATAGCGGAACAAGTATTCTTCAGAGACGGCCGTTTCCATCTATAAAGGGATGAATCAACTCAAACTGGGCATGAATAATAGCAAGTTGAACGAGTCGATCTTCTTCATCATAGTGTATGTACTTCTCAAAATTGGAAAGATGCTCCATTAAATGATGTGGCTCAGGAGGAATGTAAGTCGCCTTGTCAATAGGAGTGCCCGGAACTCCTATCCAATTCTGAACAGTCCGGAATCTTCCCCTGCCTTTATTGTATCCTCTCACGCTGTTAAGCAGAACTGAGTGCATGTCGATAAGCATATTATAACGGATGAAAGATTCCCACGGCAAAGATTTTAAAGGCAACTTTTCAGGCACATATGGCTTCACTTGTGATACCTCCTTGTTAACTGAATCTATTTCTCTGTTTTTTATGCTACTTGAAATATTTAATTACATCAACAGGTTATTTCTGTTTCGCTAAGAGCCTTTTTCTCAAACGAAACAGTTAGTGCTGTTCAAGCAGCTTTTCCACATTATCGGCTATCCGTTCTTCCAAATCCCTCGCTTCTGTATTCAATTTCTCAAGCTCTTCATTCAACTCCTCAAGTTTTTCATAAAAATCGCCGTCATCTTCCTCTTTCTCCGCAACGCCCACATATCGACCGGGATTCAGGGAATAGCTATGCCCTTTTATCTGATCAATCGTGGCAACCTTGCAGAGTCCATCAATATCCCTGTATTTGCCTTTTGGGAAGTGTTCTTTCATCAACTTCCCGCTTCCGTTATCCGTCTCGATTTCTTCACCGCGGTAAAGTCTCACGATACTAGAGATGAATTCTATCTGCTCGGGCAGGAAGCCCCTGTGGGCACGGTCTAATTGACGGTAGATATGTCTGGCATCGATAAATAAAACTGTATCTCTATATCTTGCTCCATTTACCGTCAAACCCTCACCCCCAGCCCCTCTCCCACTGGGAGAGGGGTTTTGGGGTGAGGGTTTTATAGGTGAGGGTGTCAATTTTGCCTTACTCTTGTCAAGGAACCACAACGTACATGGCAAGGTTACTGTATAAAAGAAATTAGAGCCGATAGCGATTATCACATCCACAACGTTGCCTTCGATCATCTTTTGCCTGATGTCAAGCTCTGACTGCCTAGCATCGCTTGCTGAGCTTGCCTTTTTCTTGTGCCGTTCCAGAAATTTAGCGCTCTGGACGAACATACCACCTGATCCCCCTGCGGGATCGTAGATTCTACCATGAAAGGGTTCGATGACCTCCACAATGAGTTTAACAAGGGAAGTAGGAGTAAAAAACTCACCACCCTTCTTCCCTTCGCTCATGGCGAATTCGCCGAGAAATTACTCATAAATCTTCCCAAACATGTCACCCTCGATAATCCATGGGAATGTCGGAAAAGTGCTTGAGTAATGCCACGCGCACGTCGTTTTCAAACCGCGTGTAAGTCTGTGGAAGGACGCCCTTGAGTTCTTCATTTTCAGACTCAATGGCCTTCATGGCATCATTCACCGCCTTGCCGATATTGCGGCCTTCGGGAAGGTTCAGGAGATAGGAATAACGGGCTTCATCAGGCAGGTACATAATACCTTTTGACTGATAATCTGATTTACCGATCTTTCTCCGAGTGCCGGAAGGTTGATGCTTTTTCAATCTCGGTAAACTTGTAATCGGCATAGCGGAGAAAGATGAGCCCCAAGACTGGGACGGAATATTCATGGGAGGTTAGTTCAGAATTCGCCCTGAGCTGGTTTGCCGCCTCCCAGAGCCTTTTTCCTATTTCATTGTTATTCCCGATTGTCATTTAAATTATGCGTAATATTGAGCCACGAATTTACACAAATAAGCACGAGAGTTTGATTTGTAGAATTAATGTGAAGTTTTTATAAATTTCTTGATGGCATTGTACATTTCAGGCAATTTTTTAATTAAGACCTGGATGCGTTTTTCTTCATTGATAGGCTTAGCCGGTGAGCCCCACACAACAGAACCCGGCTCTAAACTCTTGTAAACGTTCGAACCTCCGCCAACGATACAGTTATCGCCGATGGTTACGTGATCTGTTATGCCCACATCCTCTGCGATCATAACGTTCTTTCCGATTTTCGTACTTCCTGCAATCTTGGCATAGGCAATGAGCATCGTGTTGTCTCCAATACTAACGTTATGGGCAATATGGGAGTGATTATCTATCTTCACCCCGTTTCCAATAATTGTCTTATCAAGTGCAGCTCGACAAATCGTTACCATAGCGCCTATTTCAACGTCATCCCCTATCTCGACGGTTCCTATTTGTGGAATTTTTTTATGCTTACCTTTTACTTGAAGATACCCGAATCCGTCATCCCCTATTACACTGTTGCAATGGATAATAGCCCGCTTCCCAATAATAACATTTTCACGAATAGAGACGTTGGCGTAAATAACAGAATCGTCACCAATACGACTCTCCTTCCCGATAAACGCATTCGGACAGATAGTAACATTATTCCCTATGCATACGTGATCATCAATAACAACATACGCCCCAATAGAAACTCCCTTTCCTATAATAGCTTCTTTGCTGATAATAGCCGTGGGGTGGATGCCTGCCGGACGTTTATATCTTTCTTCAGCTACAACCTCAGTAAACCTGATAAATGCCAGAAATGGGTTTTCGACAACGATCTGTGGCTTTTTAAGTGTTTGAATCTCGCGATGCACGACAATTGCGGAGGCCATTGATATCATGGCTTGTGGGATTAAAGAATCATCCTTGATGAAGGTGATGCTTCCTTCTTTTGCAGTTTCAATGCTGGCAACATCGGTAATTATCGTGTCTTCGTTGCCAATAATCTTTCCACCGATAATGGATTGGACATGATTTAGCGTATATTTAATACCCATGCGTGGAACATCGTATCACAACCATAAATTACTGTCAAATGAACTTTTATATTGACAATCTTATTCATTAAGCATAATAATATTTATAAACATTTTGTAACCGGTTGCTGCAGAGTAAAATGCTGTGGAACCTTTCAACCTTCCCTCTTTCCCCCCCTTCGCAAGGAGGGGTCAGGGGGTGGTTTTCTTTTTATCTAAGTACTACGATATGTGGTATTTTTGGGGGGGGGAAATCTTATGTGTGGAATCGTAGGGTATATTGGGCATAAAGAGACCATCAAAGTCCTCCTCGACGGCATCAAAAGACTCGAATATCGTGGTTATGATTCTTCTGGAATAGCAGTTATCGAAAACGGTACCTTACGATGCGAAAAGGCCGTAGGCAAGATTGCCGAACTTGAAAAGAAGCTCAACGGAAACAATATCCACGCAAACATGGGAATCGCACATACTCGATGGGCAACCCACGGCGCGCCTACCATTGAAAACGCACACCCTCACATCGACTGCAAAAACGAAATTGCTGTGGTGCACAATGGAATTATCGAAAATTATGATTATTTAAAGACAAGATTAGTGCGGGAAGGGCATATTTTCAGGAGTGAAACAGACACAGAGGTATTAGCACACCTGATTGAAAAATATTTTCACGATAACCTGGAAATGGCAGTTATGGAGGCATTGAAAGAAGTAGAGGGGACGTATGGCATTGCAGTAATTTCCCCAAAAGACCCACAAAAAATTGTAGCAGCACGAAAAGGGTCACCTTTAGTTATAGGAATCGGTAACCAGGAATATTTTATTACCTCCGATGTTTCAGCATCGCTGGAACATACCCGAGACGTGGTGTATCTGGACGATGATGAGGTTGCCATTCTCACCGCGAACCACTATGAAACAAAGACTATCCAGAATATTCCCACAGATAAAAAAGTAGAAGAGGTGCTGTGGAATATAGATATGATTGAAAAGAGCGGGTATGAGCATTTCATGCTTAAAGAGATTCATGAACAACCACAGGCATTACAAAATGCGATGCGTGGAAGATTTGGAATCGGCAGCAACCTCATTAAACTTGGAGGACTCATTAATTACGAAAAGGAACTCTTAAAAACAAAACGCATCGTTATCGTCGCTTGCGGCACTTCCTGGCATGCGGGACTGGTAGGCGAATATATGTTAGAAGAACTGGCGCGCATACCAGTTGAAGTAGAATATGCCTCGGAGTTCCGATACCGGAACCCGATAATAGAAGAAGGCACTATCGTAATTTCAATAAGTCAGTCAGGTGAAACGGCAGACACCCTTGGCGCCATGCGTGAGGCGAAACACAAGGGCGCAAAGCTCTTCTCAATTTGCAACGTCGTTGGCAGCACCATAGCAAGAGAATCGGATTTTGGCGTTTATTTACACATAGGCCCGGAGATTGGGGTTGCATCTACTAAGGCATTCACTGCACAGATTGCCGTCATGTACTTGCTTACAATCTATCTGATGAAGCTGAAATATACCAATATTAATGGATATTCAGATATGGCAAATGCTATCAAATCCATACCTGATAAGATACAGACAATCCTCGAAAGGGAAGAAGAGATTATTGAACTTGCGAAAGACTACAAAGACAGTGACCATGCCCTTTATCTGGGAAGGGGATATAATTACCCCGTGGCGCTTGAAGGCGCTTTAAAACTAAAAGAAATATCTTACATCCATGCCGAGGGTTATCCCGCTGCGGAAATGAAACACGGCCCCATTGCCCTTATTGACAAAGATATGCCGGTTGTCTTTCTTGCTACGAAAGACAGTGTCTACGGGAAAATCCTGAGTAACATCGAAGAGGTCAAAGCAAGGGGCGGAAGGGTCATTGCAATTGCGACTGAAGGAGATGAACAAATCGGAGAAAAGGTAGACCATGTATTTTATATCCCCAAAACAACAGACCCACTCACACCAATGCTCTCTGTAATTCCCCTCCAGTTACTGGCCTATCATATAGCGGTTATGCGGGGCTGTGATGTAGATAAACCCAGAAATCTCGCCAAAAGCGTAACGGTTGAATAACTCAATTAACCAATGAAAAGGCACTTGAAACCACAGACTTCGTCGTGAGCGCTCAGTCGAACGATTACACTGATTACACAGATAAAAAATACAGAATAATTTGTATATCTTCTTCACAAAATCTGTGCAATCTGCGAAATCTGTGGTTGCTTTTAGACTTAACCCATTTGCGAAGGTAAATCAAAACCCTTCAATTGCTCATAAAGTGAAATTTTGTTGCAAAGCCGCTTCGACCATCGTAATTCCACTCATATTTATCTTCATTTTCTTATAAGTGGAACAAATCGGACGGGAATAATGGACTCTTTCACAACCTTCGAAGAGGCGTCTTTGGTAATCAACATCAGGTCCTGCACTTCATAAACACCACCAACAGGAATAATTAATCGCCCGCCGGGTTTGAGCTGATCGACAAGAGGTTGCGGAATATGCTCGGCGGCGGCTGTGACGATAATCGCATCAAACGGTGCATGCTCCGGCCACCCTTTGTAACCATCGCCAATCTTGACTTCCACATTATTATAACTCATAGCCTTCAACCGCTTAGAGGTCTCTTTACCCAGATCTTCTATAATTTCAATCGTATACACCTGTTTTACAAGTTTAGAAAGTATGGCCGCCTGATAACCCGAACCTGTCCCTACTTCCAATACAACATCGCCCTTTTCCAGCTTCAACAATTCCGTCATAAATGCTACAATATATGGCTGAGAGATTGTCTGGCCAAAACCTATCGGCACAGGCTGGTCATAATAACTATACGAACGATTTTCTTCAGGAACAAACAGGTGGCGGGGCACCGTCTCCATAGCCTCTAACACCCCTTTATCCACAATGCCCCGATAGGTAATCTGTTCTTCCACCATCCGTTTCCGCTGGTGTGTAAAGGTATCTTCATCTATTACTGCATTCATACCACCCATAGCCGTTACCATATCTCTTTTAAATACTAAACGAACGATACCAGAGATTGCAATAATCAAACATGAGACAGTAAATATAAGAATACTTAATTTCATCGACCTGCTTTTCATGGCGTAACAATAATAGAAACATCTCCCCTCTCACATGCTTCACCAACAACATCGTACGTCAGAGTGCCTCTTTCTTTGAGTTTTGTACAGAGTATCTCCGCCTTCCCCTTGGGAATCGAGATAAGCAGACCACCAGAGGTCTGGGCATCAAACAAGACGTCCACTAATTCCTCTCGTACCTTGGGATTAATCCTGATTGCATTTTTTAAATATTTTTTACTGAGCTTTGATACCCCCGGCATCAATCCCATCTTGACATAGCGTTCACAGCCATCGAATATCGGTATACGTTCGGCAAAAAAGGATAACGTCACCTTGCTGGCCTCCGCCAACTCGTATGCATGACCCATAAGCCCAAAACCCGTGATATCCGTACATGCGCTGACGCCTACTTCCAGCATTGCCTCAGAGGCCGTCTTGTTCAACAAAACCATACTCCTGGTCGCCAGATTTATATGTTCCCCAAAAACCTTGTCAGCCTTAATAGCAGAGATAATCAAACCAGTACCAAGTGGCTTTGTCAATACAAGCACATCACCTGCCCGCGCACCTGCATTGGTCACAATCCTGTCGGGATGGATAATTCCTGTAACGGATAATCCATATTTGATCTCACTGTCCTGAAGGGTGTGACCACCTATGATAACAGCCCCTGCCTCATCGACCTTGTCCGCGCTGCCCTTAAGAATTTCAACCACGATATCTCTATCCAGTGATTTTATCGGGTAGCAGAGGATATTCATTGCCGTGAGGGGTTTACCGCCCATGGCATAGACGTCACTCAGGGCATTGGCTGCGGCGATCTGTCCGTAGTCATACGGGTTGTTCACAACTGGAGTAAAGAAATCCAAGGTCGACACCGTGGCCATATCGTCGCTAATCTTATAAATACCCGCATCGGCAAAGGTCTTGGGTCCAACCAATACGCGCTCATTTGGGTATTCGGGCAAATGGTTAACTATGTACGCCATGTCTTCAACGGGGACTTTGCCCGCTCACCCGCCGCAGGCGGCATAATCAATCAATCGTTTTTTTCCCCACGCCAAAGACATCACCCCCTTTTCGTGAAATTGCAAAGATTTCAAAATTTATTTAAATATCTAATATCTGTAAAAATATAAAACGTCAGTTAATGATTATTACTTACTCGCAGAAGCGGAAACAGAAGGTTGTTCTTTAGAACCTTTCACTCGATGCGATTCAAGTATAATTGCCTTGTCAATTTGTACTCCAAATACATTACAGTTAGTTATATCAACTTTACCTTCCGTCACATTAAAGGCTGCATTAATAGCTTTAACAAAGTTATCAGAACTATTAACAATTGTAACCCTTGTTATATATGGCAACTCTACGTTATCTAAATGTTTTCTTAGACTTTTTACTATCAAATCAATGGCATGCTTCGGACTCTTTTTGTCCAACCATGGAGCACTAATTAGTAAAGTTACTTTACTGTCAATCACATTGGGTTCGGAGGGTATAAGCATTACCAAAGAAAACTTACCTTTTTCAGCTATAAACTCTTTAATTAGAGTCCTTAATTTTTTTACCACCTTTTCTTTATCCATGTGAAAATACCATCCTTTGGGTTTTCTAATGCATTAATAATTTCTTGAGCGCGTTTCATTGAGTTGGTACCAACTGGGCGATATCGAAATTCTTCAGACCACCCTGTCACCAATGACCAGTTTGTGAAAAGAGCTGAATTTGACTTTTTTGCTTCTTCAAATTTTCTCTCTAATCCGCTTAGCTTAACGAGGTCATCGTATTTATGTGTTTTAAACAATCGTGATATATCTCCAGATTCTGGATAATCCGCCATATCAAGTATTCTACAAACCCTGGCTTTTAGCGCTAATTCTATTACATAACCTGCAAGGTAACATGCGCCATCATATAATCCTTTATCGAAGAGTGTCTTTGATTCTACGAGTCTTGTCTTTGCTAGCTTTTTCAGTTCTTCATGAGTTGGCATATTTAAATAACGGAAAAGATCGCTATCGGGTATATTCGTCCTATATATTAAATGCTATTATTTAAAAATGTCTCATATTTTACTGAAACCATGACGTCGATGCCTCTTTGGGATTAAATTTGGCATGGCACTCGTCACAACTATTCACCACCTTGAAAAAGGCGGACGTGGCCTTGTCTTTATTCCTTTCCTGGCATGCGCCAATCAACTCTAAGGCACTCATGTGAAACTTAACATCGAGGTTTATAAACTCCACAGGTAGCTCATCTTTGTTTGCCCCGGTGAAGACAACTGGACTTGCATCTTTCAGTTTTTTCGTGTCCTGTTTAATGGACTCCCAGTCCTGCTGATTGATGGATGTCGACAAATGTTTCAGCAATACCTTGATGTCTTTCATGTGCACTATAAAACCCTGCTCGTTCTTGATAAAATCATGTTTCTCTTCTGGCAGCTTTATTTCGGTTTGCTTCTTCTCGGCAGAAACAACCTCCTTTTCCAATCTTCCCGCTTCCTTTTTCCCGCAACCAAACATACACACTAATGAGGTTGTTACGATTATAAATTTTTTCATATGAAAATACCCAAATCAACATAACCCAAAATAAGAAATTAAGAATTTATCAAACTTAACGTAAAGTCGAATACTAAACATTTTCCTTCAAAAAATCAACAGGAATGAGTAATTTAATATTAAGCAAATTCAAAATTGCCACAAAGGCACTAAGACACCAAGAATTTTCTTTGTGGCTTTGTGTTTTAGTGGCTAAAAAAATGCTGAAGGTAGTTAACTTAAATTACAATATTCTTAATGATTTCCCGATTTTTTCAAAACGTTCTATCGCCCAGGCAAGGTCATCTTTGCTGTGTGCAGCCGAAAGCATTACACGGATGCGTGCCTTACCTATGGGCACCGTAGGATAACCAATAGCCTGTGCAAATATGCCCTCATCAAATAATCTCTGGCTAAAATCCTTAGATACTCTGGCATCTCCTATCATAACAGGGGTAATGGGCGTTTTTGTATTGCCGAGGTCAAATCCGATCTGTTTCATTTTTTCCTGGAAAATTTCGGTATTCTGCCAGAGTTGCTTAACAAGAGCATCTGAAGCTATGAGAATATCCGCCGCAGCAATACAGGCCGCCACGTCAGCCGCTGTTACAGCGCTTGAAAAGAGGAAGGGACGTCCCTTTTGTACCAGATAATCCGCTAACCTTTTGCTTCCTGCAATATAACCACCCACAACACCGAATGCCTTTGACAAAGTGCCCACCTCAATATCGACTTTGCCGTGCAGGCTGAAGTGGTCTACAATGCCCCTGCCACCCCGTCCCAATACCCCTTCTCCGTGTGCATCGTCCACCATGATAATGGCTCCGTATTTGTCGGCAATCTCCACAATCTCAGGTAATGGCGCAATGTCTCCCTCCATACTGAAGACACCGTCAGTAATAATCAGTAATCGTCTAACCATCCCCTCACCCGAAAACGGATTCTTTATCCCCCCATCCCCCCCTTGCGAAGGGGGGGATTGAGGAGGGTTATTTTTATCTTCTTTTGGGAGTCTTCGGCTTGTATTTATTTCATCTGAAATTTTAGCCTGAAGGTCTTTGGGGTTACAGTGCCCATAGCGGATAATTTTAGACTTCGAAAGACGACACCCATCAATAATACTTGCATGATTGAGTTCATCAGAGAAAACTACATCCCCTTCACCAACGATTGTAGGAATAACCGCCAAGTTCGCACAGAACCCCGATTGAAAGGTTAGCGTGCTTTCCACTCCTTTAAAGAGCGCAAGTTTCCGTTCCAGTTCCTTGTGCAGGGTTGTTGTCCCGGCAATAGTCCTCACCGCTGCAGGACCCACGCCATACGCTTCAACGGCCTTTTGAGCGGCGGATTTTAACGGGGAGCTATTGGCAAACCCAAGATAATTGTTCGAACAGAGATTTAATACCTTTTTCCCGTCTACGGTAATCCAAGCCCCCTGTGGCCCTTCAATCGTGCGGATATTGATAAAGAATCCGGCCTCTTTCAGTTTCTCTAATTCTTCTGTGATAAAATCTAATGTGTTCATATAAATCAATTAACTATAATTATCCAGCCTCTATCCTCAGATAAAAGTCAAAGTTCTAAGTTATTCCAATTAGCAAAATCATTATCTTTTGCACATTACTTTGTTTATCATTAAACACTTGACATAGAGACACGATTTTTTTAAGATAAAAGCGGAATTGACACCGCCTCAAATAGTCCCGTTCATCGGGTGCGTCCCTTAAAGGGTAAGAGGCGGTGTTCTATTTTCTCTTGGCCATTTCTGTACCCATATCTCCTTTGATGCAACAAATCTGTAATAATCCTGCCAATCTTTTTTATTTTGGAACTTTCTGTTAACAACACCGGCAACATAATCCGCTACCTGCAGTAAGTTGTTGGAAGAAGAGCGTTGCTGTTTAATCTTTTTAATCACCATTTTATCGCCTGTATTAATCCTTTGAGAATTATGGACAAAGTGAAATTCATAGTCTGCAGGCAGGTTTAACTCCCGACGGAGTAAATTTATTCTTTGATCACAGGCGGACGCTTCCTCGTAGTCGTCAAACATAACCAAAGAAATAACAAAAAGTTTGCTTGAACCTTTTTCGATTTTTCGGCCGGTATCACCAGCCTCATCTATAAAAACTAACATAAACGTTTTATTAAAAATCCTTCTATACACCCTTAAGATTGTCTCCGGAATGGGAGATAATTTTACCTTTTAATTCTTTGCCTTTCCTTATTTGCGCAGATATTGATAAAGAGGCCAGACTCTTTCAGTTTCCCTAATTCTTCTGTGATAAAATCTAGTTTGTTCATATAAATCAACGAATAAAAATATCTACCAAAAGAAATATATTCAAAAACTTCTCCGGATAATCCTTCCAGGTCAATTGTATACTGGATTTCAATAACCCTGCTGTTCAATTGTTTTTTAAGACAATCTGAAGTTAACTTTGGAAAACTTTCATTTACCATGAAAAATTTATCATCATAAATATTGAATTTGGCTTTTCTATATTCTTCTTTGTGAATCCGATTATAACCACATCCAGCGAGCAATTCGTAAAACTGTTCGATCATATTCTCGTTATTTTTAAAAACATAAAAATTGCAGATTTGCCTAACGTAGATTAACTGCCTGTATGTGTCTTTTATTACGGTTAGCATGAGAATTTCTGTTGTAAATGTATAATAAAATAGGCTATTCTGTCAATAAGGATTTAACGTCCAGGAATTTCAAACTAGCCACAAAGTCACTAAGACACTGAGTTTTTTAATTTGTGTCTTCGTGTCTTTGTGGCTATAAAATGGGAATTTTCATTTTAATTAAGCAGTTTTTGCGGCCATAACCTATATGGTAAATAGCCTATGGAAGACCTTCCCTTCATCGTTCGACTGAGCTCACGACGAAGTCCCCCCCTTGCGAAGGAGGGGAAAGAGGGGTGGTTATAAGTTCACAGCTATTTGCAGCGCTATGTCACTAAACATTCCAAACCTTGAACGAAACAAATTTTTGGCTCCATTTACCACTTACAAGATCGGCGGGCCGGCGGATTTGTTTGTTGAGGTTTATACCATTGATGAATTGACTCATGCCCTGTTAGAGGCTAGTCACAGCCGTATTCCCTTTTTTCTACTGGGTTGTGGGGCTAATATTTTATTTACCGACAAGGGGTTTCGTGGATTGGTTATCCGTAACCTGGCAAATAAAATTACATTCCTCGATAATGGAAGGGTGCTGGCAGAAAGTGGCGCAATAGTTGATGATCTTATAGAGCAGTCCAAAAACATTGGATTGTCTGGGTTTGAGCACTTTGTCGATATTCCAAGCACCGTTGGAGGCGCTATGTGGCAGAATCTGCACTTTTTATCGCCCGACAGAAAACGGACGGTATTTATTGAGGAAATCGTCCAGACAAGCCGCATACTTACGGAAGAGGGGCAGTTTCGTACGGTCGGAGTCGATTACTTTCAGTATGGGTATGATACGAGTATCCTGCAGGTGCGAAAGGATATTGTGCTCGATGTTACCTTTCAACTCAGTCCAAAGCCGAAGAAAGAAATTCTTCAGGTGATAGACGCAAATATAGCCTGGCGTCACGCAAAGCAACCGCTATTAGCAGAGTTTCCAAGCTGTGGTTCGGTCTTTAAAAAGATTAAAGATGTCGGGGCTGGCAGGTTGGTCGATCAGGCAGGACTCAAGGGCGCTCGTATTGGTGGAGCAGAAGTCTCTCCAAAGCATGCGAACTTTATTGTAAATACGGGCAATGCCACGGCTGCTGACGTTTTAGAGTTGATTAAGCACGTGCAGGAGGAAGTGAAACGGAAATTGGGATACGAACTTGAACCAGAGATTATTGTAATTGGAGAACGGTAGTGAGGAAATTGAGAGGTTGAGAAGACGGGAGGTTGGGAGACTGAAAAGCTGGAAATGTTGGAAGATGAGAAGCTGAGAAGATGGGAAGTTGGAAGTACCCCAACCTCTCATCCTCCCCTCTTCTTAACTTCTAATTCAAATTGTATAGGGATTTTCATTTTATTCATACGGGTTTCGTGACCATAACCAGTATGTCAAATAACCCGCGGAAGACCTCCCCAAGATCCCCTCCTTGCGAAGGAGGGGAAAGAGGGGTGGCTATTAAGTTCAAGCGTCTCTGCGTTTTCTAGATAAGCTAATCTGTGTAATCTGCGAAATCGTTCGACTGAGCGCTCACGACGAAGTCTGTGGTTGCTTTGTTTTAACTGACCTTTACGGAAATCTGTTTTGGCTTTACATCTTCCTTCTTTTGCAAGGTAATCTCAAGCACACCGTTTTTGTACTCTGCCGTTACCTTGTTTGTGTCCACAGAACTTGGAAGGTCAATGGAACGCGAGAAGCCTCCATAGCGTCTTTCCATCCGATAGTAGTTTTTCCCCTTTTCCTCTTTCTCTTCTTTTTTCTCGCCCTTGATTAAGAGGACATTGTCCTTCACAGAAATATCGATTTCCTTTGGGTCGATACCAGGGATTTCCGCCTTTACGGTGAATTTCTCATCAGTTTCCGCTAAATCAATGGGTGGTATCCACGCGCCCGTCTCCATTCCAAAATCAGAAATATCCCCGCTCTTGAAAAACCGATCCAGCATCCGATTCATTTCATTCTGGAGCGATGAAATGGTGGGTAAATGCGACCACTTTATCAGATCTCTTGCCATAACACATACCTCCTTACAAAAATGACAGTGAAATAAAAAGATATAAATACGCTTGTTTTTATTGAAAGCAAAACCTATACCTGAGATTAGTTTCAAATGGTTAGTGATAAATAATTCATTGCAACACAAAAAGTTATGAAAAAGTTATTCTTTTAAAATATTATTCAGCAACACAAATAGTTTCTGTCATTTTGGCAGGATTATTTGGTAAGATGTCATTAAGTCATTATATTATTTCTATGAAAGTAATTTTTAATTTTCTTGAAAGGTTTGTCAAAATTTGATTTATTCTATCTTATGGAAATCAACAGAAATACGATAATCAGAGATCTTATAGAGTCGCATCCGGAGACGCTTGCAGTATTCAAAAAGTACAATCTTGTTATAGCCGGTGGGGTTCGGGGACCTAATGAACCGATTGCCTTTTTTGCAAAGGCGCATGAGGTTGATTATGACACCCTTGTGAAAGAACTCAACGAGGCAATCGAAAAGGGCGGCGGTGAACATATTGAAATTCCAATACTTGAAGAAGATAAGATTTACGAAAAATTTGTTAAAACGGCCATCGTTTTAACGCTTACTGTAGGTGTGACTTTTGGCGCCATTATACTCAGTTATATCGCCATTAGATTAAACTTTAATTCAATTTATTATGCGCTTATTCAGGCACATGGTCATGCGCAAATTTACGGGTGGGTGGGGCTTTGCATCATGGGTTTTGCCTTGTACATCATACCGAGGGTAAAGAATACCGAACTCAGACACAGGAGTTTGGCAAATATTTGTTATGGATTCGCCATTGTTGGTATTTCATTGCGAACTGTTGTACAACCCTTACCTTATAGTACCCTCAGGTTTTTGCTTCCTCTATCCGCCATTTTTGAGATCATCGCGATTTTCCTGTTTGCATTTATTATCTTAAGAACAATCTTATCGAGCAAAGAGAAGGTCGGTATCTTTGATAAGTTTTTCAAGGCGGGAATTTGCTGGTTTCTCATTGCGACATGCATGAATTTGGGGATGGTTTTTTATTTATACAAGCATGCCCTGTATGAAATTCCAAAGTCGTTTTTCAGTCCTTATGTGCATCTCTATCTCTTTGGTTTTGTACTCATGTTTATCTTTGCCATAAATATAAGGACGGTATACGCCTTTCTCGATATAAAGCCCGTCAGGGAAAAGGCTGTCAACTTGACCTTCTGGATTATGAACATTTCGGTTCCGATTTATTTTATTACACACTTCCTTGCAGATAGAAACATCGTGGCGTTGCGGTTTTCGCAGGCTGTGGCATTTCCCATAGGTTTTGCCCTATTCACGTTTATCTTTGGACTGCGTATTTTCGAACGATCCACAAAAGAACTGCAAGATGTGGTTATGGATAGGAGTTACGCAAAAACTATTCGTACTGCATATATCTGGCTTATTGTCAGTGCCGTTATTCTGCTTATTATGCCGTTTTTGGGACATGGTACAGAAGTTCAAAGAAGGTTTCACGGTTCGTTTAATCATGCTATTACTGTGGGATTTATAACGATGATGATTATTGGTTATGCCTCTAAAATGATTCCGACATTTACAGGAATTAACATGTACAGTATAAGGTTATCAAACATTACTTTTATACTTTTGAATACGGGCTGTTTTTTAAGGGTCTTTTCTCAGATATTGGTTGGTACGAGCGGAAGGACCATATTTTATGGTACACTGGGAACATCTGGTTGGTTTGAGTTGGTAGCCCTTGGTATTTTTGGATATAACTTGTGGAAGACCATGAATGCTGTACAGGAGTCAAAACCATCTGTAACCAAAAAATTAACCGAGATCACGAAAGATACAAAAGTCTTTGATATTGTCGACCAATTCCCGGAGACGCTTCAGATATTCCTCGACTTTGGATTCAAACAGATGGCCAATCCCGTTATGCGGAATACCATGGGCAGGGTTGCAACTATTGACATGGCGACCAAGATGCACAATGTGGATATAGACAAATTTCTCCATGCCCTTAACGATAAGATAGCTGCAAAGAAGTAGTGTAATAATTCCGCTCACCGCAAAGACCGCACAACAACCCCCATAGTCCCCCTGGTTTAACAAAGGGGATTTAGATGGGGTTGTAACTCAGCGTTCTCAACACTTTCGGCGGTGAATTGTTATAAAGTAGTTTCCTGCGCACTCTCTATGGAATGATATTGAAAGATACTTAAAAACATTACAAACCAAAACCCTGTTGTTTCTGAGATTGATACTTACCAATCAGCGTTACACATCAATGTCCAAATGTCCAAATTAGAGAAAAAGGCTTCGAGTCCCATATTTTTAATACCCCAGGCAGTTCCTATTTGTAGGTCATAGTATAGGAATTTTCATTTTATTTATGCAGGTTTGCAGGTTGCATATGCTGTAAGGATGTATTCATAAGTAGATATGGCATGGAATCCGCAGTCGTTTTGTTGTTTCGATTGTGTTGTTACACAACTTTTATTTTGTCATTCCGCAGACCCATACCAACAGAGGTATATCATTTGAAACAATAATTACCGGCATACACCGCGCTTTGGTGGATGCGCCGCAACGTCTTGTCATTACTTCAAAACTTTTATATCCGGATATAACCAAAGAAACACGGGAAGGCACAAAGGAAAGACTTTTGCGCATACCATCCATCAGAGTGCATTAAAAACTTTATCAGAGATTTAACTTCACAAACCTGTCCTCGTAAAACTTGTCCTCATGGAAATGGGGGATGGCCGAAATCAAATTACAGAAGAACCGATGAAGTCGTACGACAAGTAATTCGCCGTCGTTTTCTCGATTCAGATGCTTCCGTAGAAATCATTGCACAAAAGATAAACCAATGTCATTTTCCCATCAGCACGCGAAGTGTTGAACGTGTCATTGAACAATTCGGTCCCCGATAGATTCATTCGGGGACTCTACACCTGTCGACCTGACCGGACAGACCAGAAGGTTGATACCCATCGCACGAAAACACAATGCCGGCTTGAGCCGTGCGATACCACCGGTATTGAACGGGGCATCAGGCAACTTTTGGCCAATAAAGTTTCCGGTACCATGGTTGGTATCTGGCTCCTTATACCAGAGCATCTCCGCATAGGTACCTGGGACCTGCTCTGTGGATGGACCGGGAAACCCACACCACAGGTCGAACCACGTCTGGCTCTTCAACTGGTACACGAGGCCGCCTTGTGCGTTACTGGTGTACGACAGGCACGCTCTTTGAGCCAAACTTGTCCTCATGGAAATGGGGAAAGGCTTTGAACTGGCCGATGGATTGCCATTTGTGGCAACCGACAAGGCTATACACGAAATCCTCAATGCTCATACCGTGGCAGAAGCTCAAGCCTTACAAATTGCCCTTGGAAAGATTCTACGAGCCAGTGGCCACTATAATACGCAGGTACTTGCTATTGACCCTCACCGGATACCCTCTTACAGTAAACGCCAAATGCGTCGTCACCAACATGATAAAGGACCAAAACCGAGCAAACTTGTCCTCGTGGAGACGGGGATGGCACAAATCTTTCCCCATTTTAATGAGGACAAGAATCGGAGTCATTTTGATTTATTAGTCCAATTACCCAATCAACCAGCACTGAAAAAGAAACTCAAAAATATCCCCCACGAACAGTTTGTTCCCGGATGGGCTGGCTTTGCCACTCATAAGAGCCCCTATAACCCAGGAAACGGTAATCTTCAGATGCCCTTGTACCAAATTACTCAACGCTGTGGAGAAAAACCCGATCAGTATCAATATAAAGCATTTCTCTCGACTGCAGATCGTGAAGAAGTAGACGATCTGACTCTTCATTACCCAAGTCGCTGGCATGTTGAAGAATTTTTCAATGCAAATCAGGCACTGGGTTGGGATCGGGCCGGCACAACCAACATCAATATCCGATACGGACATATGACATTGGCATTGATCGCACAAGCATCTATTCACCAACTAAGGCAACGACTTGGAAAACCAATTGTCCAATGGGATGCCAGACATCTTGCAAAATCGCTCTTCAACGGCTTGGACGGAGATATACGAGTGACGGATGATACCATTATTATAACTTACTATAACGCACCGAATGTACATCTCTTAAAAAAACATTATGAATATCTTCCTCAAAAGCTCATGAGTGAAAACGTTGACCCTCGTATTCCTTGGTTGTACAATTTTAAACTTGATTCCCGTTTCAAATAATGTTTATTTACACCTTGTCTTTTGTAACGAAAGTCAAATTAATATAGCCCAGAAAATCCCTGCCCAAGAGGGGACTTCTTTATTCCCCTCTTGGGAGGGGACAGGGGTGGGTCTTATAGCGTCTTCTCCAATTTGAATTAAGGGAGAGCGATTTTCTCTTTGAGGTAAAGCCCGAAGGGCTGACAGCGTGTAGCCCAGAGCGATAGCCCTGGGATAAGGATTTAATAATATTTTTAGCCCTGAAAGGGCGACACATTGTCTTAATTCAATGACATTGCCTTCGCAAGGAGGAAATCGGAAGGGTGTTATTTCTGCACCTCCCCTTAGTCCCCTCCTTCGCAAGGAGGGGACTAAGGGGAGGTCTTCAGCGGGTTATTTGTCATACTGGTTATGGCCACGAAACCAGCATAAATAAAATGAAAATTCCTATACAATTAAATTATTCAATTTGGGCTTGACATTAGTGCAGTTGAATATATAATTTCAACGAAATTTGTAAAATTCTTTAGTTTGGTTTGTTATTTTGTTTTGTAAAGTTTTTGAGGAGATGTTTTGCAATGATTTTAGATGTTAATTATTCCACCGATAATCAGCGAAAGAGAACCGAACGGTTGGCTTTTATTAAGGAAAGATATAGAAAATTGGTGCTCGAACCCAGGAGAGAGATTGAATTTGAGATTGAAAGGGCATTGGACGACGAAGACGGTGAACTGGCTAATTTATAACTGTTGATTGAATATACGACCAAACTTATTCCCCGATGTTACTTTCCAAGAAGCCTCGAGATTAAAATTTCACAGTTGCAGTCATTACAATTACTGAAACTAAAAACACCACAGTCGTCATGCCACTCTGAAGCAGTATGACGACTGTGGTTCCATCGCGGGTATTATCCTTACAAGGCGATATTCGTTAGCTACTGTATTTCAAAGTACCTTCAATAACAATATCGTTTGAAAATCTTTTTATTTCAATTTCATCTATTTCTGCAGCTTCGCTTATTTTATTGATACCAGTCCCAAGCACTGGTGATTTCGCACCCGCACCACCTATAATAATTGGCGCAACAAAAACCATCACCCTGTCGGCAATCCGTCCTTCTATCACAGAGGTAATAACCCTGCTTCCACCTTCCACGAGTATATTCGTTAACTTCATCTCACCGAGTCGCTGAAAGAGTTCTTTCAAATCTACACGGCCATTCATATCTTTTGTTTGAACAATCTTACATCCCAGTTGTTCGAGTTTCTCCACACGATTCCGCTGTGCATTTTTGCTTACTGCAACGATTATTTCACCTTCGTTAATCGTGCTTAAAAGACGTGAATTTACAGGAAGTATGGCACTGCTATCCACGACAATTCTCTTCGGATTTCGTCCACCTTCGATCCTACAGGTCAGTAATGGATCATCCCGCACTACGGTATTGATCCCCACCAAAATGCCATCCATCTGTCCACGAATCTTATGCGCGTATTTCCTCGATTCGTCAGACGTGATCCACCTGGATTCCCCTGTGTGTGTGGCAATCTTACCATCAATTGACATTGCCCATTTCACGGTTATATACGGCAATTCCTTTTGCATCAATTTAAAAAAAGGGCCGTTGAGTCTTTTGGCCTGCATTTCCATTACACCGACCACAACCTCGATCCCTGCCTCTTTCAATTGTTGTATCCCCTTGCCGGAGGTAATGGAATTAGGATCAACAACTGCCGCTACCACCTTTATAATGCCCACCTTAATAATTGCATCAACACAAGGCGCCGTCTTGCCATAGTGCGCACAGGGTTCCATAGATACATGGAGTGTGGCTCCTCTACAGTTTGTGCCACCCTCATGTATTGCGTGAATCTCGGCATGCGCCCCTCCAAATACCTGGTGATAGCCTTTCCCTACAATTTCACCGTCTTTTACAAGCACGGCGCCCACCATGGGATTGGGTTCTACCTTTCCCCGCCCTTTCTCAGCCAGTTCCAGGGCAAGCGCCATATATTTTTCATCAGCGTCTGATGTAGCCATATGTAAATATTAATTAACCACAAAGTCACAAAGACCACAAAGAAGAAGTTATTATTACCCAATATAAACCTCTGTGTCCTTTGTGTCTGTGGTAAAAATTCATCTTCGTAACGCTTCTAATCTTTGAAAATAATCCGGGAATGTTTTAGACACACACTCTGGGTTCTTTATCACAATTCCAGGCGCTCGCAACCCAACCAACGCAAAACTCATTGCCATACGATGGTCATCATAGGTTTCTATCTCAGCCGCCTTCGGTATGGATGGTTCGATTTCAAAGCCATCCTCATATTCCACCGCCGAAATACCTATCCGTCGCAATTCATTTACCACCGCAGCAACACGGTCTGTCTCCTTTATGCGCATATTTTTTACATTTCGGACCCGTGTCTTACCACGGGCGAATACCGCTACAGATGCCAATGTCAGCGCCACATCCGGCATATCACCCATATCCACATCAACCCCATGCAGCGAATCCCCCTGTACTTCAATCCAGTTGGCGCTTGCATTAACCCGGCAACCCATACTTTTCAAAACGTCTGCAAAATGGATATCCCCTTGCAAGGAATCACTTCCAATACCCACAACTCTCACCTTTCCACCCGTGATGGCAGCAGCAGCAAAGAAATATGAAGCGGCAGATGCATCTCCTTCAACCTCGTAATGTATCGCCTTATAACTTTGCCCGGATTTTACGAAGAACATTTTATAGTCGTTGTTTTTTACATCCACATCGAATTGACGCATCAACGCTATCGTCATATCCACATAGCGTTTCGAAACCAGATCACCCTTTACTTTTATAGATACATCATTTTTTGCATAAGGCGCTGTCATAAGCAGGGCGCTAAAATACTGGCTGCTCAAATCCCCTTTCACAACGGCTGATCCACCTTGTAATCCTATCCCCCGGATTAAAACAGGCGGGCAACCATTATTAAATTTAGACACGACATCAGCCCCAAGCTGTTTTAAACCGTCTAGTAAATCCTGTATAGGTCTTTGCCTCATACGCTCAATACCGTCAATTTCATAAACCCCATTACCCAGAGTTAACATAGCCGTTAAAAACCTCATGGCAGTTCCTGCATTCCCGATAAACAGATTCGCCTGTTTTGCTGGAATAATTCCGCCTTTTCCCTGTATGATGAACCTGTTAGTACTGTGATCTTCTTTGATGGGTATTCCTAACACATTTAAGCTGGTTGCCATATAATTAGTATCGTCGCTAAAAAGTGCATTGGTAATCGTGGACTTTCCATCAGCTAATGCTGCGGTGATAAGCGCACGGTTTGTATAACTCTTCGAACCAGGCACATTCACTACTGCATCAATTTTTCCAGTTACAGGTTTTATTTCTATCACTTTAACGTTCACTTTCAGGAAATTCAAAGTTGCAGTCTGCCATTTTTTATCACTCACAGCGCTCAGGCCCTCATGGCTTCCCCACATCGCCGTTCTGCATTAACCCTGAAAATTATTATAAATAGAATCCAATAAGATTTCGAGAATAATACCAAACCCCTGAGAAATTTAAAACAAGCATATTTTAGTTTACCTACGTCTATTACGCAACGGTATCGCACAAGGCTTTTTATTTTCCATTGTTTTATAATTGTAAGTATTTATCAAAACTACTTAAGTGACTCTGCTCCATAAAAATATTATCCCTATCGTAAATTATTTGTTAGCTGTCAACAACAGATAAAATTTGTTGTTTTTTAAATCACAATGATTTATTATTTGCTGTTGTTTTCTTAAAAACTCTGAAGTAAAAGGTTCTAAAATGAACTATAAACCTTATGCAATCTCATGGAACACTACCTATCGGTGCAACCTCCGCTGCAGCCATTGCTATCTTGATACAAATGTTTTAACCAACCAATCTGCCGGTGAACTCAGCACGCAGGAAGGATATAAGCTCATAGACCAAATGTCCGAGCTGAATCCAAACCTGTTATTGATACTTACGGGCGGAGAACCTTTGTTAAGAAAAGACGTCTACGACCTATCCTCCTATGCCTCACAGAAAGGAATGATGGTAGTACTGGGAACAAACGGGAATATGATTGACGATGATATTGCCAGGAAACTCAAGGAATGCGGAGTAACGGGGATTGGCATCAGCCTTGATTCGATCACACCCGGAAGACATGACACATTCAGGGGGATATCAGGCGCCTGGGATGACACCCTTAATGGAATTGAAGCATGCCGTAGACAGGGTATCGAGTTCCAAATACAGACCACAGTCACCAAAGAAAATTTTAATGAAATCCCCAATATTGTTGAATTTTCTTACAACCTCGGCGCAAAGGTTTTTAACCTGTTTTTTCTCGTGTGTACCGGAAAGGGACAAGACCTGACGGATATTACGCCGCAACAGTACGACCAGGCATTGCACCAGCTTTATGACATACACATAAAATATCAGGGAAAGATGATGGTAGGGGCAAAATGCGCTCCCCACTATCGTAGGATTGTCTATGAACACGATACCTCTTCTCCACTCATCAGGGCGTATGCAGGCGGTTGCCCCGCTGGCACACACTATTGCAGGATTACTCCCGAAGGCAACATCACTCCCTGTCCTTATATGCCCAATATTTCGGGAAATGTAAGAGAAAAGAGTTTCGTAGAAATCTGGAAAGATACCGCCGATTTCCAAACATTGCGGCATGCCAGCCTCAATGGCAGGTGCGGCGTATGTGAATTTATGGATATTTGCAAGGGATGCCGCGCACGTGCGCTGGCCACAACGGGGAACCAGATGGACGAGGATGGATGGTGTAATTACGTCCCTGGTAAATATGGTAACAAGGTCATCCGGCTGTCCACATCGGAAACATTTGGAACGGAAGAGAATTTCACCATGAACTGGAGTCCTGAGGCAAAAAGCATCCTCAAACAAATCCCTTCTTTTGGCCGGGGGATGGTTATCAAAAATGTAGAACATTTTGCTAAAATAAATAGTTATCAGGAAATAACATTAGAAATAATGAAGGCTGCACGCGAAGAAATGATGGCAAACAAGAAGACAGCATTCCCCAAATCTATGAATGAAGACGAAGATATACATCGAATCGAGAGTAACGACCAATTGCAGCAATATGATGAAATCCCATGGACAGATGAAGCCCGGAAACGCGTGGAATGTGCCCCTGACTTTGTTAGGCCTGGCATATACAAACTTATGCAGAAAAAGGCGCGTCTGCACGGTTATAAGGAAATCGCCTCCAGTTTTCTCTCTGAAATACGGGATGAGTCTATGAAGCTTGCTTCTAAACGTATCAAAAATATCGGATTTGACGAACTCCGTATGGATGCATGGGAAAAAGCCAAAGAAAAGCTAAAAAGTGCACATAAAAAAGAAGTCATTGATCAGATTAAAACGTTTCTTGGCGAACGTACCGCCAGAAACGAGGGTATCATTACAAAATTCCAGGCATATCTGAAGGCATCCGTTGAGACGGTAAAAACAGAATCCCCTCCTTCACCGATATGGACAGAGGAGGCGAAACAACGGCTGGAAAAGGCGCCAATATTTGTTAGAGGCAGGGCAAAAAAGTCAATCGAGTCCTATGCTAATCAGAAGGGAGTTACAGTAATTACCGGTGAACTGATTGAACAATACATGAAAAACATACCTTCTTTTGTCAGAAATAAATCCCAATAGAAACAATCCGTGGAATCTGTTATTTTAATTGTATAGGAATTTTCATTTTATTCATGCGGGTTGTACGATGTATGGCATAGAGAATCCCCCTTAGAAAAGGGGGCTAGGGGGTTGTAAACTTGTTCTCATGAAAATGGGGAATAGCCCAGAAAAACAACCCCATGAATCCCCCTTTGTTAAGGGGGACTCAAACGGAATAGCTTGTAAAATGAATACTGTCATAAAACAGATCCTGCAAAAATACTTAATCCGGCAAAATAGCTTCCTTATCATACTGAGGAAATTTCATATTCCTTCTTACAAGTCTATCAGAACGAAGATTATCATCTCTTCAATCCTGCTTGCCGTGTTCCCTATTTTTATCATAAGGGTATTCATTTATCCCACTGAAAAAATTGCATTACAGGACGCATTAATACAAAACCTCGAAGGTGTTGGACACAAGCAGACGGAACTCATTGTGCGATGGATTGAAGAGAGAAAGGCAGATGCCAGGATTATCGCCGAAAACCCTAATGTACCTGGCGTCATATATAAATCCGAGGGGAGTGAAAATTTTTATAGACTGCTCCACCATTTAAATACCCTCAGAGAGGCTTATGGTTATAAAGAAATATTCATCTGCGACCGTCACGGAGATTTAAAGATTACAACCTCGACTGGAAAGATCATTACCAATGTTGCAGGATTCGAATTTTTTCAGAAGGCGGTCAGTGGCATAACTTTCGTTTCAACTATTGCACCTTCTGTAATTCCGCTGGAGAATGAGTATGGAAAACTCGAACTGGGACTACCTACTCTCTATATTTCCACGCCTGTTGTCTATGAACACAAGGTGATAGGTATGGTGTGTCTGAGGGTAGATGTAATGGAAATCAGTAAACTCATGCGGAGTGTTCGCTTAGGAGAAACGGGTGAAACATATTTAATCAATAAAGACGGGTTTATGATTTCTGAGTCCAAGTATTTAAAAGACCTCAAAGATTTCGGCCTTGTCCAACAACGAACGACACTTGAACTCCAGGTAAAAAACCCAAAAACAGGAAAACTTACCAAGGGCGCTGAAGAATGTATAAAGGGAAAAAAAGGTCACGATGGAGAAGGCTACATGGACTATCGGGGTATCCAGGTACTGGGTTTCTGGCAATGGATTCCAGAACTCGATTGGGGCGTTATCGCAGAAATTGATGTGAAAGAAGGCTACGGACCGGTCATAAGGCTACATACAATCGTCGCTCCGATCATAATTCTGGTAACCTTTGCAGTCATCTCCTTTGCTTTTTTCTTTGGAAAAAAAATATCAGGCCCTATTTTGTACCTTACGGAGATAACAAAAAGTATCTCTGAAGGAGATTACAGTAAACGTATAAAAATCACCTCTCATGATGAAATTGGAGAGTTGTCTAATTCCTTTAATATGATGGCAAGTAAACTGGAGGAAAAAACGCAAATACTCAAGGACTACACAACCAATCTGGAAAAAACTGTGGAGGAAAGGACGAAAGACCTTGTTCGTATTAATCAGGAACTGGAAATACAAAGCAGCAATTTAGAAAAAGCTTATAAAGAATTATTGACACTTGATCAGATGAAGGACAAAATGATACGAGATGTATCCCACGAACTTAAATCGCCCGTTGCGCAGGTGCAAATGGCAATTGATCTCTGGTCCAAAGAGGTAAAAAAAGAGCATATAGACCGTTCAAAAGAAGAAAAATTCAGCAAGATTATTAACGATAGTTTGCAAAGATTACGAAAGACCATTGGAAGTATCCTGGACCTCTCTGTTTTGGAATCAGGCAGAATGGTGTTTAGGAAGGAACCCATCCAAATGGATGCGCTCGTTTTACAGACAGTCACAACAATGAGACTTTTAGCTGATAAGAAAGGATTGGCTTTAATAAATCACGTGAATCAAGGATTGCCATCAGTGATCGGTGACAAGGAAGAAATCCAGCGTGTAATTACCAACCTCATAGATAATGCCATAAAATATACTGAAAAAGGCGAAATACACGTTTTTCTGGAACAAAAGGATGCCTGCATAGAATTCGCCGTAAAAGATACAGGAATTGGTATCGGGTTACCAAAAGAACAATTCGGAAAACTATTCGAAAGATTCTTCCAGGAACGTCCAAGGGTGGATGGCGCCGGCGTAGGCCTTGCGATATGCAAAAATATCATTGAAGTTCACAAAGGACATTTATGGGTGGAAAGTGAAAGCCGCGGAAAAGGCTCCACATTCAAATTCACATTACCAATTGCGCAAGAAGGCGCTTCGTAAACTATAAAACAAAAAAGGAGTCTATACTTTGAGTAAAAAAATACTCATCATAGAAGACGAAGACGAGTTTTTCTTTTTTTATACGATAATGCTCGAAGGTACAGATTATAGCGTCAATCGCGCCCTCGATGGAAAACAGGCATTTGAAAAAATAAAGGAAGACAAACCCGACCTCATCATTTTGGACTTGTTACTCGACGAAATGACAGGCGATGCCTTTCTTAAACAACTGAAATCAGATCGGTCGTATGCCAGCATTCCCATCATTATTGCAAGCAGTTTTTCACCTCGTTCGTATAAAACGATATTTGAAATAGACCCCGCTTTGGTCTTCTTAGAAAAACCGTTTACCCAGGAAAGGTTACTTGCCTCAATTGAAGCCAGGTTAGGATAGCCAATGAAACGTTCTCTATCAATAACAGGATTTTTCATCATATCTCTGATGATCCTTGCAGGCTGCCATTCCGCGCAGTACACAGAATTTATTAACAAAAAAGTTCAAAATCAACTAGAAACCTCATTGATAAACGATATCCAGGACGGACTGCTTGACATGCCATTTGATCGGGCCTGCCTTATTGCATCCGGTGTAAATGCTGATAAAAAAATGCAGTCGTATCTGACAAAGATCGGCGCCCTCATCTCCCGAATCAATCAGGAAACAGACGTTAATAATACAACAGACCTATTAACTAAGGCACAGTTAATATTCGACTGGTTACAAAGAAACGCTAATGAAGGGACATACAATGATTGTTATGATATCAGAGATACGCTCAATCTCAAGGTAGGAAACTGCCTTTCATATGCAATTCGATTCACCATTATTTGCAACCACTTCGGTATTGACATAAAAAACATCTTTGTTCCCGGCCATATTTATAATATGCTCATAGCTGGTAAACAAACATATTATTTTGAACATTCCCATAGCGATGGGATTGTAAAAAATTCTGACAGGGACAATCCTCAAAAGAAGATTATGAACGATTTAGAACTTATAGCAGAGATATTTTTGTATAAGGCACGCAATGCAAACAATGATATGAAATACGAAGCTTCTATCAAATACTGTCAGCAGACGTTACTGTGTAATCCCCACGATAACCGTCCTGTTATTTTACTTCTGGATAATTACATTGCAAAGAAGCGCTATGAAGAGGCATTTCGATACCTGAATGATTATATCACCCATCATCCCGATAACAAAAATTCCTTTAAAAATACCTATACCCTCTTGCAAAGATTATGTAAAAAAGGAGATAATAGACTTTAATTAAATTATCAGGAACAGGCATAGACAGGATTAACAGGATTAACATTTTTAAATATTCTATATTTATTATTATGTATCCTGTAAATCCTGTCAAAAAAGCAAATTCGTAAACTTAGAGGAGGAACGACTATGTCTACTTATAAATTTGTGGCAAAAGACTTAATGACAGAAAAGGTGGTCTGTGTCCATCCGGATACGCCCATCCATACACTTATAAAAATCCTAATTAAAAACCATATTAACGGTGCACCGGTCGTGGATAAAGATGGAAAACTCGTTGGCGTCGTTTCAAAGACTGATATTGTTGAATACGATGAGAAAACAAGCAAAAAACGGGGTCTCAGCAATAAAAAATCATTTTATAGCGACACCAATGGAAAACAAAAAAAAGCCTTCGATAAAATATCAAAGGCAAAAGGTTTTGGGAAAACAGTGGTAAAAGATATCATGACTTCCCATGTCATTACAGCACAGGCGGATGACACGATAGACCGCCTTGCAAAGATCATGTATGACAAAAAAATCCACAGGATTATTATTCAGGATAAGGAGCAAGTTATTGGTGTTGTAAGTACCCTCGACATCCTCAACGCCGTAAGTACTATGGGCTACGGCAGCAGCGCCTTTGTTACCGAAGAGGCAATCCTTGACCTGCAGGAACGATTGGAAGCAGCAGAAAAGTCCATCCAATCCTTACGAGACATCTTAGATAAAATCCATGGCGAAAAATGAATTATGAACAAAATATCACTCTTATTTTTAAGCGTCCTCCTGTGCCTCGTTTTTGCCGTGGTTACTTATTTGTCCACAGAATCTATGAGTACAGGGAAAACACACCACAGCATCGAAAATAACTTTCAGCAAGTGGTGCATGGTGTGGGCTTGGGGGCTACAGCAAAGCCTACGTGGTGTTATATCAACTTTGACCCACGGATTGATCCTCGATGTCCTTGCATCGAATGGCCCATACCCGGCGGTTACTGTTACTGCCCTGACCATACAGGAACTGTTTCCTATATAGCGGGCAATATTGAAATGGGTGTGGCGATTGAGATTATTAAAAAACAAGAAACGCTTTTTAAGGAGTTTTAAAAATGCTGCATCCAAAAGCAGTGGTCTTCTGAGAGTTTGCGTCGCTTCCTCGTCATCTCGTTGTATAGGTGATATTGTTCGCTTCGAGCCATTTTACAGCAATCTCTTCCACAACTGCCTTGAGGGATACTATTGGTGTCATGTGCGTTCAAACGATGTTAATGTGTGACATGGTGTTAAGTAAATTATCATATCTCTAAGTCCCTATCTTCATGCACTAACTCAATTCTATCGAAGCCATCGTTTTTCGCTGCTTCAATCGCCTCGTTCAAATAGTGGATAAACTCTTTATTCACGCAATTTCTTCTCTTGTTTTCTGGCTAACTTTAGGCAACATGAAGTGGATAGCCAGGTAGGGCAGGGCATTGCCCGCCATAATCAATCTAATTTATACAACCTTTGTATACTCTTTTACTTCGCGTTTTAGGCGTTCGCCAAGTTCGTCAGAAGTAACATCCAAATCGTACTGTGCCTGTAATCCAAGCCAAAACAGACCGTTTAAGGAATGCAATGAAAACCCTGTTCTTCAAAATGGGAATCAAAAGTAAAAATAGTTTTAATTCCTGAATTGCGCATAATTTCGAAGCTTATACAATCAACAAGGCTAAGTTTACGTCTTGAAGCCGCAAGAAGGGCGCTTACTCCAGATCTATGGACCCCTGACGTAATCCACTCAACATTGATAATCGGCAATATGTCTTCCTGTAATCCCATCACTGCATCTATGCCGAGACGATGCTGTATAAGGGCAAAGCTTTCCACCAAAATATAATTTGTAGTGATAAGGACATTTTCAGGGTTGAGTACTTTATTCCATATCTCTTTTGCTTTTTTATGGTTGGCATCGTCTTTGTCGAGCAGGGCAAAAAATGCCGATGTATCAACAAAAATTCTCATTTGCCGAATGCCTCTACAAGGTATGTATCGTGCTTCCTTGAAATGTCCCGTTTGCCGGAACTGAATCTGCCCACTATGTCAATAGCCCTTTTCCGTCTTTCTTCGATGTCAACCATTGTGTTGGTCCGGATAACGGTATCGACTGCTTGCCTTATGAGCTCTGCAATAGATAGATGCCGGGATAATGCAATTTTTTTTAATGCCTTTACCTGTTCTTCTGTCAATTGAATTTGAGTACGTACCATATTTGCCTCCAGTGATTACAATTTAGGCGCAATGATAACAGATTTAACTAAGCATGTCAAAAGGGTATATTTTTACTTATATTATCAGTTCTTTATTCTTGCTATTAAAGCTGATTCTTTTTTATCAAGAAACAGGACACGATGTGTGTCGGTAATAAATATGGGTTCTCTTGCGTTGCCTCTTGATGTAACGTGGTAAAGTGCCCCATCAAATTCTATTCTGAGTGGTCTTGCCAGGTAGTATATTCTATCACTTACACAACCTTGTACCAAGAATAAACAGGACGTCCGAGAATGCAAAATTCAAAAAATCAGGCATTGATATTAAAGGATTTATGACACGAGAATTTACTAAAATACATATTCTTGGACAACCTGTAAAGACCTGACCCCCTTTGTCCCCCTCACTATAGCACAATGATATTCTCAAATGCTAATACGACCATGGACAGACTTCAGTAATTCGTGTAGTAAAAGTTTATAAAGGTTTTATATTGAAAACTACTTTTTATCATGAAAAATTAATGGTAACAATATCAATACCACCATCATCATTAATTTCAATCAATCTTCCAAATAAACCGTTAGGCAAGCCCTTCCTCTTCTCAAGATCCTTTTCCCTAATTTTTGCTTCCAGGTCATCATAATCCTCTATATAAGGGTCATCGGAAACATCAGCTATTATTGTAGGTGGAGGTGTATCGGCTGTTCCATCTTCTAAAACATTATATTCCCAGTTTGTTTCCGTGCTTTTTCCAGAGGACAGGATATATGGTGTGCTAAACACTTTATTAAGTTCTGTACCAGAGAATTTTAAATGGCGGTGTTCATGTCCGAATAAAAGTATATCAACGCGTTGATTCTTAATTTCCTTCATAAAGTGAGAACCATCTTCTAGGCGAAGCCCCACATTCTCCCCTATTTTTTTCAGCACACCTTCGTCGGGAAAAAGAAAAGGGTGATGGTGCAAATATACAATCACCTTTTGTTTCTCGTGCCTGTCTGTAAGACCATTCAAGAATGCGCATGTTTCCTCAATCTGTGCAGCACCCAATTTACCCTTGGCAAAATTAACTTCCGTATACTCCGCCATTGAATTTAATCCTACAAATGAGTGACCATTAATAAATTCTTTCTCCCTAAATGGAAATTTCATTTCATGAAAATATCCAAAATATTTTTTGAATGTAACAAAATTTTCTATCTTTGCAGCATTACCGTTTTCGCCATAATCGTGGTTGCCCGGTATAATACGTAAAGTAAAACCTGCGCCATGTAGTTTGTTCAGATAATCTCTCGCGGCTTTAAATTGACGTTCTTCTCCGTCATCCACAATGTCACCGGTAATTATGATAAGCGGTTTATTCTGCAGCCAATCATTATTGCCTTTATCAAGTATATATTTCACTATTAAATCAAAATTATTGTCTTCTTCTTTACTTTTACCAATATGCAGGTCGCTTAAATGTAATATTCTCGTTAACATAATAAAGTTCTCCTCTATTGATTGACAGAAAGGTTATAGTCCACCGGAAGGCTTCAGGAAGGCTTCAGGGTCACATCTTAAATAATAAATATTGATATTTTCTATCGAGCTATTATAGTGATTCCTAGCCAATTATTTAAGATTTAGGATGCGACCCTTTTGCGTCTTCTGACAATTCTGGTCTTCTCC
>Ga0209520_10000207_pt1 | contig 31389 bp, 29 predicted proteins | sample Rifsed16ft1_FD_184009 | JGI IMG/M metagenome (GOLD analysis project Ga0209520, IMG submission 184009) | Soil microbial communities from Rifle, Colorado, USA - sediment 16ft 1 (version 2) | ecosystem: Environmental > Terrestrial > Deep subsurface > Rock core/Sediment | place: Rifle, Colorado...
CAGGAATCCCCGCACCTACGCGGATGACTCCCACTTTCATTTTTCGAAGCCCTAAAAAGTAGGCCAATCCGGCCATGAAACGCCTGTCTATTGTAGTCATTAATTGCACTACATCGCCTTCCTTTATTCCCGCACAACCAAAAGAAATGGCCTCGTTATAGGCCAAACGGTCCAAATCATTGTCGGTCAAGCCAAAAGTCACCGGGTCTCCTAAAGTGCCCGATGTGGTGGCGTAGTCGATGATTTTATTAGCAGGGACACACATAAAATCATCGTTGTTTTTTTGTAAATCTTCTTTGGTGGTAACCGGCAGAAGTTGCAAATCCTCTAATGTTTTGATTTTGCTGATATCTACATTCTCTTTCTCGAAAAGAGCTTTGTAGAAGGGCGAGTTTTCCTTCAACGAAATCAGAAGTTCCATCAATTTACGTTCCTGAAAAGCTTTTATTTCGGCTGATGAGGCGGTTTCTATTTTTGGAATCATTGCAGTTTTCTTTTTATTTTTTTTAAATATTTTTTAATTACCTCTTTTTCGGGAACGGTGGTGATTTCTTTGGTTAATGCTTTTTCGAATTGCCCCTTAGCGAGTTTGTATCTTTTTTCCTTATAAAAACTCAAACCAACCTTATAATAAACTTCCCAGTAGTCCGGATTCAGAGACTGATAGTTTTCAACAAAAGGAATTGGCATAGCTTCTTTTTTTTCTAAAAAAGCATCCGCTTTCCTATCTTCAATTCGAAACAGTTCATAGTTTTTATATTCGTTGGTTTCCAGAAACGGGTCTTTTGGAATATTTAGGTTTTCTTGCTGCAATGAAATTATGGAGTCTTTTGAACTTCTGTTTTTGAAAATTTCATTCAAATCATAGCAAACAAATTCACCCATCTGATATGGATTCGAGGAAACCCAAACCAGTCGTTTTTCTGGTTTGAAAACAATTCCGTGATGTGCCAATAATTGGTTCAATGCCTTTTCGTTTCCGTATCCTAAAGGCCAATTATTTAAACCTTCTTTATTTCGTAGAATTGCGGCTGCTTTTTCAGGGTTGATTTTTTTATTTTCATCAAACAACTCAACCATTCTATCAAACCGATATTTGGAATGACTATTTTTAATTTGGGCTTTATTTCTGTTGTTGGCTTTTAGGGCTTCACTTTGGAAATGATTGGAGCACAGTAATTGATTGCTATTTTCGACCTCATAAACACCTAGACCACTCGGGGAAACTTCAATCAAAACGGCTTTTTTATCCCGAGCACTTCCAATCATAATGGATTCCGAAACAAAGACCGTTCTGCTTTTCGCAATAGCGACAGCTTCATCAATGGTAGCGGCATATTGCAATATTTCTCTTGACAGGATCGAAATGGGAGTTTTGGCAATTAATGGAATTTTAGATTTGCTGGAATTGATCGTTATTGTCAGTCCTTCGTTATTCATTCCGGACACAACACCGATCATGCCCGCCCAAGTCACCATCATAAATGGGTATCCCTTATCAGGATTGACAAAAGCTACTATCTTATCCTTTGCAAAATCATCACCCGCATAAAAATCTAAATTTCGGCCTATAACTAAATTTCCATCCTCGGATTTTTCGTCCCATGCGGCAAAAGAAGAACATCCTGCCAATTTTAAATCCTGCAACACATGTCCGATATCATGAGCCGCATGCAAATATAGACTTCTAAGAAATGGGGGGGCGATGTAGTCAAATTCATGTGAGCTATATTGGGAAACCCCATAAATTTCTGCCTGAAATTCATTGGGAACATTGAGATATACTTTCCTATTATACCATTTCAAAAAATTCCGTACTAAACGCTGTTCGAATTTGGACGGGATAATTTCCTTTATTTTATCGAAAAAAATACTTTCTTGCCTTTTTAGCAAACTGTCAGCCAAACTCCCAAAGGCCAGTCCTCTTTCCAGCGGATCTCCTTCGACATATAATTCCCATAGGCCCTGTTTGTTTTTCAACAAGAAATTGTTTCCCGACGAAAAAGCGGTATCCGAATGTTTTTTCACAATAGGAATTGCATTATTATAGTCCTCCACTTGAGGCTTATGATGCAATGACTTTAATGTCCCACAAGAGAACAAAAGAAAAGAGATTGTAAATAAAACCGAAACATAAAATAGTTTTTTCGCCATCCGTTTTAAATTTTTATTCCAAAGACTTATTGATTTTATTTACCAAATATTCTTTTCCCAAAATTTCGGAACAGGTAACTACAGCTCCAATTGTCACTCCAAGAACCCCGTGCATATTGATGCTTTGACCCGTAAGGTATAAATTATTCAGCTTCGTTTTTGAAGCTATAAATGATTTCATTGGATTATTCGAATCTTTCTCATAACCATACATATTCCCTTTATGCCCACCGATGTAATCCCTATAAGAAAGCGGCGTTGATGTATGAACTGACTTAATACAGTCTCTAAATCCCGGGAATTTGAGCTCTATCATTTGAAGGAATTTTTCTGTTTTCCGCGCTTTAAAAGCTTCGTAACTTTCGCCCCTATCTTCTTTTTCTGATGTGGTATTAAATGTTTGCTCCCACGGTTTCAAATCATCAAACTTCATATAGGTTATAAAAGTCATGCCGTCTGCCCATACATCTGATTTTTTAGTACTGCTCATTGAAGCCATAAAAGCTTTTGGCCAGGACGCTTCGTCATATTCATGTGAAGTCCAAACATTGTCACTACTTGCAAAATGGTAATAATTATGATTTCTGTATTTGAAGGTTTCCGGTTTAAAAACAATGTACAGACTAAATGCGGAAATAACCCCTTCCAAGCTCTTGATCCGATTTAGGTAGGACTTCCTGAACTTGTCTTCACCAGCCATTTTTAAAGTAACTTTGGGGTCTATGTTAGATATAAAAGTTGTTCCCGAAACTACAGAACCATCATTCATCCTAACAGAACTAACCGTGTTTTCCGCTACATCAAATTGAACGACTTCTTTATATTTATATACTTCTCCGCCGTATTTTTTCAGTTGCTTGATCAATTGTTTTGTGATTTGGCTCCCCCCATTGACGCAACGCCAGGAACTTTGCATGTATGAATTTACGGATAACGCATGCACATAAAACGGTGACTTCTCAGCAGTCCCCGCGTATAAAAAATTAGTTCCTGCAAGTACGGCTCTCAATTTTTTATTATCAGTCAATTCGTCGATACATTGTTTGGCATTTACAGCCAATATTTCGGTATCGTATTTGCCTTCCCAATTCAAATTATACAATGGGAATGAATTGCAGGTAGCTTTTACCTTTTCGCAATAATTTTGAATTGCCTCTCTTTCTTCTGGAAAATGTTTTGCCAATTGATCTACAAAATTCTCATATCCTTGGGCATGCGGATATTCTTTTTTTTCATCTTCAAAAGAAATAATATCAAAACCATCCTCATCCAATTGTTTGAGCTTCAAATCGTCCATAATACCCAAATATTTGAAGTATCTGTATAAATTCTGACCTTCTGCCAAACCTCCGATATAATGTATTCCAGTATCAAAAATAGTTTTGTCTCTAACAAAAGTTTGAAGATTTCCTCCATACTGATTGTTTTTTTCGAGTACACAAACGCTGTATCCTTCCTTCGCCAAGATAATTGCAGACACCAATCCGCCTAATCCGCTTCCAATAATAACCACATCATAACGCTCTTTCATCTTATGTCCTTTCTTAAAATGATCAGTTGGTCTTCCTCGCCGTCAACTTTAAAACCCAATTTAATTATCGAGTCTTTAAGATTTGCACTATTTATCAAAATTATACAATCAGTCAACTTCGCTGCTTCTTCCACATTGCCTATATTTTCATCAGAAATCAAAACCACATCATAATTGTTCTGACTAATATCTTCTTTATTTTCAAGGTAGTGAATATTTCGTTTCTTTAGAATATAATTTGTTTTGGAAACTGTTCTTTTTTCTTCGTTCTGGACAAAAGAAACTATTTTTCTCTGTGGTTCCTGAAGCGAAAGCAGCACGTCCAGCTGCCCATAATCATTCCCGTAATGGAATATTTTAGCTTTGGAGTCAATATAGCTGTTTAACTTGTGATATCGCCCCAAATTTTGGTTTAAATCGTTTCCTACGGCTCTGATTACTTCAGTCTCTTTGTAATCAAAACTATTTAGGACCATTTTTTTAAAATAATTTTGATCTTCTAGATTGTGACGCATTTTTTGATAGTGACCTTTAAAAAAAGCGCTTACCTTCTTTGTTCTGGCCGCATAGTCTTTCCCGAAATCTTTATTGTCAGGAGTAATCCTTTTCAAAATTTCTAATGTGGTGCTTCCACCATTAATAACAAAATCTCCTTTTGGCAATACCTCAGAATAGCCATGAATAACAACTGGAATAATATCCAGCTGGAATTGCTCAGCCAGAAAAAAAGCGCCCTTATGAAAGCGTTTTATCGAATTGTCAACGGAACGGGTTCCTTCGGGAAAAACCATTAGCGAAAACCCTTGTTCTACTTTTGCCCGTAAATGTTCTATTCCATTATCAATTCCACTTGAAACGGGATAAAATCCTGCCAAACGGACACCTCTGCCAAAAATCGGGGAATTGTAAACCCAATCGCTAACTAAAAATATGATTTTGGGGCTTAGCATCCCAATAGCCAAAATGTCCAGAAATGAACTGTGGTTAGCAATAATTATGGCTGGTTTTTCAAACGTTTCATTTTGTGTGTTGATGATTTTTCTTCGGATTGACGGATAAGACATCAGCACCGATTGCATGAATTTTGACATTACAAAATGGAACGCCTTTATTTTTCGCCTTTTCGAAAAAGGAATGATTTTTATCAATAGTGCCCCAATAATTGACAAGAGAAAACCACCCAATCCATAATAGGTAAACGAAAGGATGGAATGCAATAATCGTTTAATTTCAAAAGGAGGCTGGCCTTTCTTTACTCTACTAGTCACAAAGAAGCTAAAAACCAATGGTTGCAAAATAAAAGTAATCAGTAGAGCCGAAAAAATACCGATTACAGAAATCATGGAAATGGATTTCAAAGCGGGATGTTTTGCAAACACCAAAACTCCAATTCCCAAAAGTGTTGTCGCTACCGACAATAAAATAGATGTTCTATATGAAGCTAATTGTTTATTCCCAAACGTATGCTCTTTTTGCAAAGCCGAAGTCATAAAGATGCTATAATCAACTCCAATCCCAAAAACCAAGGTGCAAACGATAATGTTTACCACGTTAAATTGCAAGTCGAACATTCCCATTATTCCGGTGGTGAATATCCAACTGATCATTATTGGGATTATGCTGACAATTACCAACTCAATTTTTCTAAAAGCAAAAAAGAGAATTAAAAATACTGCGATAAACGAGTAATTCACAAGGTCCTCAAAATTGGTTTTCAACGTCCCAAGAAAGGTTTCATTGGTCTCTTGCCTATCAATGACAACAATGTTTTCCTGTTCCTTAATTTTGTTTACAAAGGCATCTCTTTTATTTATCGGAACTTTGACAAGAGTAGAAACCGTAAAAAACCCGTTTTTTTGAGCTACAAACTCTTCCAGAAAAAAGGATTTTACTTTAGCATATTCACTGAAAGGAATTGGCTTGAATTCTTTATCTAAAGTTTCATAAAATTTCGAAAAGGAACTGGCTTTGAAACCAAATGTACTTCCGTTCGCGATGAGTTGATTTTTAAGTTCCAATTTTTTTTGGCTATTCCAAAAAGTATTCCATTCTTGAATTTTTTGCTTTTGCATTGCTTCAGAAAATACAATCCCACCAATAGAACTGAAAGTCTGGATTTGACCACTGTTTTTTTCTTTTTCTAATGCTGTAAAAAGAGTATTGTTATTATTTAAAACCTCTTCGTAACTCTTGCCATAGACGGCCAAATAAATAGATTTTGAAGAAATCGCTGTAATGTTTTCGAGTTCTTTTTCCGCCTTCTTCAATTCTGGAGTCATGAAATTTATCGCCGAAAGATCATTATTGAAAGTAACTTTAGAATAAGTAAAAAAGGAGATTACCAAAAGAAGCAATACCGAGCCGACAAGAAATTTGCTTTTATGATACGAATAGCCTCCCAGTTTATCTATGATATTGTTCTTCGGGATTAAAACTTTATTTTTTGTTCCGTATAACAACGGAATAAGAACTAACGAAAACAAAGTCGTGGAAATCACACTCAAAGAAGCAAAAATACCCAAGTCTTTCAACGCTTCCGACTTTATAAAAAACAAACATAGAAAGGTAATTGCCGTTGTGATTCCGCATAATAGAAGCGGCTTTGTAATGTCTTTATAAAGTAGTTTTACGTTTTTATTGTTTCTTAAATGCGTCAGCACATAAATGGAATAATCGGTGGTTTCACCAAGCAAAATAGAACTAATCCCAAGTGAAATGGCCGAAATGGTGCCTTTCCAAAAATACAAAACGGATAAAGCGAACAATGCCCCAAATAACGAGGGAATAAAAATAATTATCGGCGTCAATACACTTCTGTAAAAGTAAATAAGAATAAGCATCAAGCTTATAGCTGCAAATATGGCGGTATTCTGAACGTCCGCTTTTATTTGGGTCGCATTTGCAACAGCGACCGGCGTTGAACCAAAATAACTCATTGCAACTTTATCAGTAAATCTGGCATTCAAACTTTCCTTTATAGCATTCAGTTTTCCAATAAAAAGGGTGTTTTTATCCGTTTCGTTAGCAGACAATTTAGGAGTTATGAAAAGGAGAATGTTTTTCTTGTCTTTGGTCATCACATATCCATTGTTCAATTCAAAATCATCACCAACACCAAGTTGCTGCAACTTTTTTAAAGCTATGAATGAAATCCCAAGCGGATCCTGAAGAATGAAATCTTTAGAAACGATTCCCGTAGGGGATATTAGTGTTTTATAGTTTCCTTCGACAATTTCAGCGATACTGTCTTTCTGAATTCTATTCTGGATGGTTGCATAATCCTCTTTGTCTAGGAAAAGAGGCAAATTATCATTGACAAAATCAAATGTTTCTTGGATATTTTCATCGGCAATCTTCCCTTGAATTTTTCCAATGTATGATGCACAATTTGCGTTTATACTATCCAGAAAAACGTTTGCATATTGTGTTAAATCTTCGGGGGAACCGTTTTGTTTGCTAGTGATTATTATGGCGATTTTATCCGCAAAGTCAACTTGTTCCAGTACTTTAGAAGTAACACTCGATTGGTCGTTTGAAGGTATTAATTGATTTATATTTTCTTGAAAAGTAATCTTGGAAGCAAAAAACCCGAATATCAAAAGCATCGAAAATAAAATTCCAAAAAAAGTGAATTTGTATTTATTGGCAAACGTATGGACCGTAACTAAAAAGTTATGCATTCTTTATTTTTTTATTTTTAATTGTACTAAAAACAGTCATTAAGACGTAACCCAAGAGGCCGAAGGTGATTGCCATTATTGTAGCCAATAAAAAACTGCCCACGATATATTGACCAATATTGTTTTTAATATCAGTAAAAGTAATCGATTTATCTAAAAATATGGGCGTGTCAGAATGAATAAAATTACCGCCTAGTGTCAATGACCCATATATTATAAGAGGAATCATAGGTGGAAAACTAATATTCGAAAAGGCAAACGAAATGGCCTTATTTAGTTTTAACACAACTGCCAAAAATAAAACCGTAACTGTCTGAAAGCCCCAGAAAGGCGAAATCCCAATAAAAACCCCTAAAGCAATTGAGAGTGATTTCTTTAAATTGCTGTCATTCCCGTGCAAAATGTTCTCGATCAGGAATTTTTTAATTCCCTTCTTTTTTAGGCTACGGAAAAAATTCCTCGGCTTGATATAGGCTAATGTAATGACAACCAATACGGTATTCAAGATACTTATCCTGGTAAAATCTTTAAAAGGTCTAAAATGAGAAACCCTTTCCGTTGGGTCATATAAGACCTGAATAGGCATATTTACAACCTTAATGCCTTTCCATGCGGAACGGACGATAACCTCAATTTCAAATTCGAATTTGTTGGTGAAATATTTTTTTGGAATTTGTCGCAGCGGATACAATCTATAACCGGATTGGGTATCTTCAAGTCGGATTCCGGTTTCAAACCAAAACCAAAAATTAGAAAATTTATTCCCGAAACTACTTTTTTTAGGAACGCCTTCCTGCATCATGTTCCTACTTCCTATAATCAAGGCATCTTCTTCTTTTTCTAGTAAGTCAATAAACTTCGGAATGTCAGATGCAAAATGTTGCCCATCAGAATCTATCGTAATCGCGTAATTGTAGTTCAGTTCAATCGCTTTTTTAAAACCAGCCCGCAGCGCCAATCCTTTCCCGCTGTTTTTAGGGAAATGTATTTGAACGAGCTGAGTATAATTTTCTAGAATCTGTGCTGTTTCATCAGTGGAACCATCATTAATAATAATAATATTCGAAGTATAAAGTAAAACCGAATCTAAAACCCGTTTTAGCGTTTTGCAGTTATTATACGTGGGTACAATAACACAAACTTTCATTTGATTGATTCTATCAATTTCAGACAAAACAACTTCCATTTTAATTACTTTTTAACTTGCTATTCCACTCTTTAAAAAATTTTAGAGTGTTGTTTTTTCATAAAGACAATTCAGTTTCAATGCCACTGTATCACCAAAATAACTTGTATTCTTAACTTTTACTAAACCAGTATCAGTTGTAGTAATATCTAATTCCAACCTTAATTCTGGAGTAAGAAAAGGATTTATTAATGCCGTAAACTTAACATCAATTAGCTTTTGCATCATTAATGAGTCCCCAGTAATTTGTTCTGTCAGTTCTTTTATGATTTGCATCATGCAAACTCCAGGCATAATTGGATTGTCAGGAAAATGTCCTTTAAAAACAATATGCTTTTCATTTATTAAAATAGTTGCTCGACGTTGCGAATCGGTAATAGATTCAATTGAAAGTATTTTATAAAAATATTCTAAAAGCATAGATTCTATTTTAAGTCAAAAGTATATGTCGCCCCTATTTGATAGCCAAAATTGGTATTGACAGTTGCACTACCGTTCCTGTCATCAATTGCATCCCTTGTCCCTTTTTTAATTCTTGCTTCAAACCCAATTCCATTTGGAAAAATATAACCAATCCCGCCTGTTAAACCAAGATCAATATCTTCTCCCTTTGAGATTTCTGCTCTATATTCATTTTTGCGGTCAATTTTAAAATCATCACCAACTAGAAAGTCAAAATAAGGACCCGCTAGAATATAAAAACTCTTGTTGATATTAAATTTATTCATGGTTACAAAAGATAAATATTGCAACGAGACATCAGCATCTCTTTCTTCATAAACTGTGTTTATCTCCGTTGGAGAAACTTGGTCATAATAAAATCCCGAAACTGTTCCTTTTCCTCCTTGTCTTGAATAAATTAATTCAGGTTGCAAGGAATAAACATTAGAAAATTTAATGGTACCAAAACCACCTATATAGAAATCTGTTTTGTTTTCAAGATTAGTATCCTGTAATTTTGAAAAATTCAATCCGGCCTTAATTCCCGGTTTAAAACTTACTTGCGCTTCTGACTGTAAAACACCTAAAATTGCAAAAACTACAATAAAAAACACTTTTTTCATAATTCTAATTTGATTTTGATTGGAGATAATTAAGTTCGATTTTTAATTTGATATTCTTATGCTGTATTACAACTCTTTCAGCAAAAATATTGTTTTCTGAGTCAAAACTAATGCTAATTTTTTCCTTTGTTCTCGAAGAATGCACAATTTTGTACTGTTTCTCATTTGTTTTTGACACAAAAAGAAAGTTATACATATTCCCCTCTCTAGATTGATAAACTTCATCCGTCGTATTCTCGAACTGCTCTTCTATCAAATATTGCTTTCTTAAAAGCAATCTGAAATCATTTTTCAAAGTATTGATGAGAATCTTCCGGTCTAATTCTTCCGCAATTGAATTCACTTTAAAATCATTTTCAGAGATTTCAAAGTCCAATAATTTATTCCCAAATTCAGTTGTAAAAACGACCCGGTGCGTGGCCTCGTTTATTTTTTTTGCAATAAAAATCCCCGTTAATTCATTCCCATAAACTGATATGTTTGCTTTATAAACATAGTCTGTGTCTGAATTGGAAAAATAGGGAACGGCAACAATCTTTTTTTCTAAAGGCACTTTAGTATATCCTTTTACAACATTCGATGCGCAAGAAGATAAAACAACAACTAAAAAAAAATTAATTAGTAAAAACGGAATCGTCGATTTTCGCATTTATTGTTTTGTTTTTTAATACAATTCGGGTGTAGTCTTCGGATGATTCAATAAGTTTTACCTGCTCAACGGTTGCCTCCTCTTTGTCAAAAGTCAGCTCTATTTGTCTGATATATTTCTTTAATTTGGCATCTTTCGGAATGAATCTGGTTATATTGTTCCCCTTCGTTTTAAAATAAGAAATGGTAAATTCCTTGTCATCAAACATATCTCCACTGACGCTTCCAACAATCAGTTTGTTGATTTTACCGAACATTTTACTGTTGCCAATATCAACCGATTTCTTTTTGCCTTCATCATTTATCAAGATTTTTCCGCTTTTAAAAATAACGCTGTAACTGTACGGTCTTTTATATTGCCAAAGCAACAAACTAGGCTCTTTGAAAATCATTTTACCTGAAGTTTCAATGTCTTTCGACAAAAAATCCATGTGTTTGTATTGGACAAAATCAGTGCTTAGCGTTTTTATCTTTTTCGAAACAACCGCTACCGATTGTTTAAAGCTATTAATTTCGCTGACAGACATTTTTTGCTCCTGGGCAAATGAGGCAAGGCTAATAACAGCGGTCAGGAATACAACCAAGTAGGTTTTAATTTGCATATGCTTTAATATTTAAAAGTTGTTCTAATGAAACAACGGTATAGTTGTTTTTTTGCAGAAATTGCAATAACTGTTCCAATACGTTTACGGAATGTTTTGAAGTGTCGTGTAAAAGCACAATTCCACCTGGAGCAACACGTTTTACTATTCTATCGTAAAGCACTTTTTCATCCTTTACCACGCCATCCAGCGATCTTATGTTCCAACCGATTACTTTGTGCTTTGTGACCTCTAAAGCGCGTCTAATCGATGGATTCGTGACGCCGTAAGGCGGTCTGAATAAGTTGATTTTCTTTCCCGTGAATTTTTCAAGAAGCGCGTCGGTCTTCTTAATTTCGTCTATTAATTTTTTCTTTCGAAAAAAATCAAAAAAATGAGAATGGCTATACGAGTGATTTCCCATGATGTGACCTTCGGCAATGGTGCGCTGCGCAATCTCGGGATATTTTTCAATGTTCTTACCAATGCAAAAAAAGGCAGCTTTTACATCATACTTTTTTAATAGATTCAGGACCAACACAGTATTTTCGTTTGGGCCATCATCGAAAGTCAGCGCAATTATCTTTTCTTTTTCCTGTGGATTGCGGCATAAAGCTTTTACGTGATAATTAGACGAAACGACAAAGGAACCCCATAAAACAATCAGAAACCACAATAAAATAACTGCAATAAAATAGCCTGTCCCAATTGCTGAAAAATGGTTCACAAGAGCCATTATAATCAGAATTGAAATGAAAAGAGGCAAAATTATTTTGTTTTTTATCATTTTGAAATCAGGGTAAAACTATGATCTATTCCCTTGTATTGATTGTACAATAGGATATTTTTATATGCTGATTTTTCAACAGCGTTCACTTCTACAATTGCCGGAATTTGTTGGGTTTTTATAATTTTGGCCCCTAACCATAGTCCAAATGCCGAAGCCGTATAATATTCGCCACTCAGATGTTTGTAATAAACCTGAGGGACATTTATAAATGCAGTAGTAGCAAGATTGTCGTAATAGCAATCATATTCAACATCACCATTGTAACCAAAAACCACAGCGTCGATATCAGCAATTTCTAATCCATTCGATTTTAAAAAAGAATTCATTTTTGCTTCAAGCTGATCCACATCCATTTTATTCCAGATTTCAACATCCAAAACCTCAGCATATGTAGATTCGTTTTTTTCGCTTTCCAAAACAAAAAAAGTGGCTCCCTCACCATAAACAGCTCCTTTAGTTGTAGCGTTTAAAACTTGATAAGGTACTTCATTGTCTTTTTTTATAAAACCTGCCCTTTTAAAAAGCGAGGCGGTATAGTCGTTCATTTCGTCAATCCCACCGATTAAAATGGAGGAAGCTTCATTGTCATCGATTTGCATTTTTGCATCCAATAACGATGATTCAAATGAAACGGCACCATTTACATAAGTAAAATTATACCCTTTACAGCCTAATCCCAAAGCGATTTGTGCTCCAACAGTATTATGGGTCGACTGAATAAAAGCGGTTGGTGTCAGGAATTCTTCTTTGTTATCGAGAATTGCTTTTAGAAACTTATCCGAATCCTCAATGCAACCCAGACCGGTTCCGGTAATAATGGCATCAACATTCGTGATGTTGGCTTCTTTCATGGCAAGAGCCGCAGCTACAATTCCATTCTTCACCCCTTTTGCCATTCTTCTAATGGCCATTGGTGCAATAAAATCTTTGTAAACGGGAACCTTCAATGTGAGTACATTGTCGTTTTCATTCAATTCGGCTTCTTCCAGAAAAACAGTGTCAAATGTTTTTTGGGCTGATATGCATCCTAAACCATTTATATATGTTTTGCTCATTCGCTTTTAGAAAATATAAGAGTCGAACAGTTGCCTCCAAATCCAAAAGAATTGGACAATACATGTTCGATGTTTTTGTGCTTCAAAGTTGTTTGCGGCACTAAATTAAATTCCTCCATCGGAGTTTTAAAATTCAGATTTGGGAAAACAACATTATTCTGAATTGCCAAAACACTGTAAACTGCTTCAATTGCGGCTGCAGCAGCCAAAGTATGACCCGTAAATGGTTTTGTCGAACTAAAATCGGGCGCCTTGTCATCGCCAAAAATCCTCACTATCGCCCTTCCTTCAGACAAATCATTGTTGGGCGTAGCCGTCCCGTGGACATTGATATAGTCTATTTGTTCCGGTTTTAGATCCGCAACCTGAAATGCTTTTTGCATCGCCAAAAAGGCACCGTCCCCGTTTTCAGAAGAGGCAGTTTGGTGAAAAGCGTCATTCGCATTTCCGTAACCAGAAACCCTTGCCAACACCTTTTTATTTTCTTTCCTTACCACTTCATCCGACTCTAAGACCAAATAGGCTGCGGCTTCTCCCAAATTCAGCCCTTTTCGATCATTATCAAAAGGCATATTATAGCCATCAGATAAAATCATAAGTGTCTTGAATCCGTTGATGGTGAATTTAGTCAAAGCATCTGTTCCTCCAACAATTACTCTGTCCAATTTTCCGCTTTTTATCATGCGTGCACCAAGCATAATGGCATTAGCCGCCGAAGAACAGGCTGTGCTAACAGTAGTTACCATTCCCTCCAAGCCCAACTCATTTGCGATTTTATGGGCTACATCGCCACTATCATAACTATCGATGTATTTTAATGCTGCTTCATTTTCAAAAAATTCATTGTGTTTTTTTTCGGTCATGTCCATTCCGCCGACACTAGTCGCCGAAATCAAACCCGTTTTGTATTCATTTATGGAAGAAATTCCAGCGTTACGAATGGCCTGTTTAGCAGCAATAGCGCCCAACATTGCTGTTCTGGAGAAATTATTGTCTGGAGATAGTTGAAGTTCACCAGCCAATTGATCATTGCTTTTCTTTATTTCTCCAACTTTTATTGCATTTGAATGAACCGTCGAAATGTTTTCGATAGTTGTTATAGCCATTTTGTTATTCACTAATGAAATGAAGTTCTCCTCTATCGTATTTCCAATGGCAGAAATGATTCCCATCCCCGTTATAGCAACTCCTTTGTTCATTATAATTTTAGATTTCAATAATTATTTCAATCTATTTGCAGCAATATAAGCCGCCATAGTTTCAATAGACTGGAAAATCACTTTTCCTTCTTTTGGATCCGTTAATTTAATTCCATAATCTTTATCCAACATTACGATAAGCTCCAAGGCATCGATAGAATCCAAACCTAAACCATCGCCAAATAGAGGATCATTATCATTTATATCTTCCAGATTTATGTCTTCTAAACTTAAAACTGCGATAATTTTTTCTTTTAATTCTTGTATTAATGCTTGCATGATTATTTTTTATAAACTGTTTTTATTGTCTCTATTTGGTGTTCCACAACTCCTTCTTTAGCTACTAAATAAAGGAATGCTTTGTATTCTTCATTGAAATATTCTACCCAACCACACAATACCTTATCTGCTTTTTTAGTGTCCAAAAGAACATTCGCATAATTCACTAGGAATTCCGGGTTGAATTCTTCAAATATAAAGAAAGAATTCTCGGTTTTGAGTTGATGCCGAATACTAATTTCCCCCAGACAAATATTAGGCAAAGTGTAAACAAAAACTGCGGGACTCGGAAAGTAATTTTCTTCGTGTGAAATAGTTTCCTGATATTTCACATCCGTATCTAAACTTGATGATTTGTTGGCAAAAACCAATGCAATATTATTTTCTGCTTCTGGATCAATTTCAGCTTTTAATAAAATTTCAGCCCCCAAAAATGCCAATTTGCTCAAGCTGTCCATTTTGAAAAACTTGGGATAATTGATTTCCAGTTTTTTATAGGCTTGTTTTGAAAAGTCTGCAAATGAAGTTGACTCTGCTTCAAAAACGGTTTCATCATTCAGAACTATTTTATTGTTTTGAATGGTACAAAAGGAATGTATATAGTTTTTATTTTCTGTCATTAGTTCACTTTTTCGAATAAGACGGCGCTATTACATCCTCCAAAACCAGAGGCCGTTTTTAGAAAATACCTGCTGTTTTTATTTTCGTTTTTCTCGATGACATTAATCGGCTGACTTACCCCTAATTCATCAAATCCCAGAGAAACGAACAGTTTATTTTCCAAAACTGATTGAATTCCAATTACCGCTTCAAGCAATCCGGATGCGCCTAAAGTGTGTCCATAAAAACCTTTCAGACTATTTACGGGAGTATTCTCCAATCCCAATCTATTAAATGCTATGGCTTCCATTTCGTCATTAAATGAAGTTGCCGTTCCGTGTGCAGAAATATAATCGATTTGGTCGGCTTCTATTTCGGCTTCCGCCAAAGCACTTTTGATACTTCTGAAAAGTCCTTCCCCGGTTCTGGATGGCCCCGAAATATGATTGGCATCATTTATCGATCCATCACCTATAATTTTTATTTTTGAACTTCCTTTATTTGAAGAGACTAAAACTGCTGCTGCCGCTTCGCCAAGTGTAACTCCGTTTCTGTTTTTTGAATATGGTTTGCATGGCGCGTCGCTCATAGCCTGAAAGGAATTAAATCCAGACAAAACAAACTCCGAAACCTCATCGCCAGCAACTATAAAAATGTTGTCGTATATCTTGCTTTGAATCAGTCTTTTGGCAACTGAAACTGCCATAATTCCAGAAACACAGGCATTCGAAATCACGATGGGTTCCGTTTTAAATTTAAAGAAGTCAGCGACTTTTTTTGCCAAATGAGGCAACTGCGCTTTCTGAAAATTTTCTCCGGATTTATTTTTTAGGGCCGTTATATTTCCCTTGGTGGTGGAAAGTATAAATGCTGTTCTATCATTAAAATCTAATTTAGATTTTTCAGCTATTGGATACAAAGCCAAAATCATCATTTTTTCGAGCTTCGTATAATTAACCGCCGGAGAAATTTTGGCGAAAGCCGTATCCAAATCTATGTCATTGATTATAGACGCATAAAAAGGAGCCATCATCAACGATGAATTTTGATGTAATTGAATACCAGAAACACATGCACCAATGTTCTTGACATTAGCGGCGACATCAAACCCTATGGGCGTAATGCAATTGCTTTCGGTTATAAATGCTTCTCTCATCATCTTATGTCAGTAGTCCCACTTTTTGTTTCCACTCTTCATAAAAAGGGGGATTCGTAAGCATTAAATCTCCATTTTTATCCAGAAAAACCTGAATAGTTTCTCCTGTACAAACAACATTATTATCGACGTCGAAAATCTTATAACGGTGAATAATTTTTGCAGCGGGAGTGGCAACAATCGTAGTTTCTATTCTAGCCACATCACCATACCGTAAGGACAATTTGTGCTCGCAAGTCGATTTCACGATGGGAGTTGTAAATCCGCTGTCAAAAACATCAAGATAGGAAATGCCATGATGGCGACCAAAGGCCTCGCGACCATCCTCAAAATAGGTGATGTAATAGCCATGCCAAACGATCCCAAGCGGATCCGTTTCATTGAATCGCACTCTTATATCATGAGCGACAGTCAATGATTCCACCTCTTTATATTGTTCTTTTTTTCTTATCATTTAAAAAATGCAATTGTTGTGGTAATTATAAAAAACAAAAGTAAGCTTTATTAGTTACTTGGCCAGAACCGTTTTCATTTGGCCAAAAGCGATTTTCACATCATGAAGTGTAGTAACGATATCCACTAAAGTTATTCCTGCAAATTGTTGCAAAATGGTAACCGTAGTCTTTATCTCATCATGAAGTTTTGGCAATTCTTTTATTTCAACATTTTTAATAGAACCAATGTAACCCGTAGGCGCTATTTCTTGTTTTAAGAAAAATTCATAACCAGTGTGCAAAGCAACAGATTGTGCCATATGCTCTATTAGTCCTGATTCAACCAGGATTCCGTTATGAAAAAAAATATTGTCTTCCTGAATTTTTAAGCCTGAAACTATTTCTGTTTCGGTATAGGAAAACATTTTATCAACCATTACAAAAGGGAACTTTTGCGGCAATAACTGTTCTACAAAATCTTTGTCAAAAACTGTATTTGATTCCATGCTTTATTTTTTGGTCTGATTTTCTAGTTGATTCCAAAAATCAAAATAATTGAACCACTGTAACGGATATTTTTTAAGAATCGACTCGACACTTTCTATATAGGCTAATAACAAGCCTTTTGCGTCACGGTGTTTCACTTTGGCTTCTCTGGCATATAGATGATAGTGCAAGTTAGCCTCTTTCATTACATAAACAAAAATTACAGGAACCTGCAGTCTGGACGCAATAAGAAATGGTCCCGCAGGAAAACGTGCTTCTTGTCCCAATAAATTTTCTGATAATGATTTTGCTCCTTCAAAATAGCGGTCTCCAGTAAAACAAATCAATTCATTATTTGCCAAAGCATTGTTTATTTCAAAAACATGCGATAAATCATCTTGGATAATAATGAATTTAACATTCGGTTTTTGGGAAATGCTCTCAAGGTAGTTCTTAATCGTAGAATGCTCCAAGTCAGAAGTGACCAAATTGATTTGAAAATCCAAATCTATCTCTCCAAAAAAATGTTCAGCTATCTCAAAATTACCGATATGTGCACTTATGAGCACTCCTCCCTTTTTTTCGGCTAATGCCTTTTTTAATATCTCAATACCATCAAATTCGTAGCTGAATTTATTTCGCATCCCTGCCGAAATGGAAATTTTATCGATGATGGTTTGTCCAAAAGTATAGTAACTCTTGAAAACCATCTGTTTCGATTTGAAGTAGGAAAAACCTTGTCGTTTGTTGAAATAGTAAAAGATGGCTCGATTACTCTTTTTTAGAAAAAGGAAATAATATGAGGAAACAAAATAGAGAATAAAATAGGCCGATTGGATTCCTACTTTTTTAATAAAAAAAACAAAAATTTTGTATCCTAAAAGTGTCCCTTTAGACTTACCGTCCCATTGGCTCATTAACTATTTTTTGCTTTTAACTTATTTTCGATTAAGTCGTAAAAACTTTGAAAAGAAGCAATTCCTACGAAATCAACCTCAACTAATTTTACACCAAAATTGGATTCAATGGAAACAACTAAATCCACATAATCCAAACTATCTAATCCTAAAGTATCTTTTAAATTTGCATCCGGTTGAACATCATCAGCTTCGACTTCAAATTCATCAACCAAAAAACTATTTATCTTTTTAACTATTTCTTCTTTATTCATCACTCTTTTTAAACTTTTTAACCACCAAGGCTGAATTTGTTCCGCCAAATCCAAAGGAATTCGACAAAAATATATCAATTTTTTTATTTAATGTGGTTTTAACCAAATTTAATTTTTTGGAATCCTCATCAGGGTTTTCTAAATTGATATTGGGTGCAATAAAATCATTTTGCATCATTAAAATCGAATAGATAACTTCACTTGCTCCCGCCATCCAACATTCGTGTCCTGTCATTGATTTCGTTGAGCTTACAGGAGTATTACTTTCACCAAAAATTTCAAAAATGGCTTTAGCCTCATTAACGTCTCCTACAGGAGTCGATGTTGCATGAGCATTTATATAATCAATATCACTTGCTTTCAGTCCGGCTTCATCTAGCGCTCTTTGCATTGCAATGGATGGGCCTTCGACGTTTGGGGTAGAAATATGCCCCCCGTTAGACGAGAATCCATAACCAACAACTTCAGCAATAATAGTCGCTCCGCGCTTTACGGCAGATTCATAACTTTCCAAAATTAAAGTAGCGGCACCACCGCTAGGAACTAGGCCGTCTCTTGAGGAATCAAAAGGCCTGGATGCTTTTGTCGGCTCCTCTTCTCTGGGCGAAAAAACACCTAAACCATCAAAACTGCACATTGCATATTTGTTGATTTCCTGTGCTCCTCCGCAAATTATCATGTCCTGAAAACCACTTTTTATTAAAAAATAAGCCAACCCAATAGAATGTGACCCGCTTGCGCAGGCCGCACTGATGGTAAGGTTTATTCCTCTTAGCTTAAAAATGGTCGAAAGATTCATCGTAACCGTTGAGTTCATCGATTTGAAAATCGCTCCCGAACCTATCAGCGCAGTATCTTTTTTCTCTCTTACAATATCGGTAGCCTCAATAATTGCTTTTGAGACGCTGTCATTACCATACATGATACCTACTTCATTTTCATCAAAAAAAGCATCGTCGATATTCGCATTTTTCAAAGCCTCTATTGTGGACATATAGGCAAATTCTGTCTCTTCGCCGAGACTTATTCTTTGCCTCCTGGAAAGTAAATTTTTCAAATCCGGTTTGGGCACCATTCCCGTTAGGGCGGAACGAAAACCAAACTCTTTGCGTTCGGGATCAAATACAATTCCTGATTTACCCTCATACAAGGCGTCTTTTACTTCGTCTAAGGATGTCCCTATACACGAGTAAATTCCCATTCCTGTTATTACAACTCTTCTATCCATTGTCTTAAAAGTAATTTTATGAATAAATCCCTCCGTTTATATTGATAATTTCTCCCGTAATATAACTGGACTTTTTAGAAACCAAAAAACTCACCAGATCTGCTACTTCTTCCGCTTCTCCAAAACGATTTGCGGGGACTAATTTAATCAATTCTTTCTCATCTAATTGGCTGGTCATATCCGTTCTAATAAAACCGGGGGCTACTGCATTTACGGTAACTTTACGTTTTGCTACTTCTTGCGCCAAAGCCTTGGTTGCGGCAACAACAGCACCTTTCGCGGCAGAATAATTCGTTTGTCCCGCAGTTCCTTTTACTCCTGAAAGTGAAACTATGTTTACAATTCGCCCGTACTTATTACGTAACATTTTTTGAATGAAAAAATTAGTGACATTAAAAAAGCCATTCAAACTGGTATTTACAACGCTCGACCAATCTTCCGGACTCATCCACATAAACAAACCGTCTTTTGTAATTCCGGCATTATTCACGATCGCTTCAACCAGCGCGTCGGGATTTGCTTCCTGCCATTGCGTCAACTTGTTTTTCACCTCCTCAAAGTCCGCCACGTCAAACTGTATTATTTCGGCGGTTGCACCCAATTTTTTCACTTCTTCAAGTGTCTGTTCGGCTGCGGCCTTATTTGAATGGTAATTAATCAGAATATGGTAATCTGTATCAACAGCTAATTTCTGACAAATGGCACTGCCAATTCCTCTTGAGCCGCCTGTTACTAATGCACACTTCATAAGTATATTTTGTTTTTTCTTGTGTTTCTAAGCTGTCTTTTATTTGTAAAGACCGTCAGTCAAAAACAGAAGCTAATTATTTTTATTTTTTAAACTAAAAAAACCAATGTACTAATTATTAATCAAATAATCTTTGACCTTTTGGACAAAAGGATACATCACCTGGTCTTCTTTGAATTCTGGAACAATGGCCCTAACGTCATCGTACATTTTTTTAGTGACGGACGAAATTTCATCTTTTTGTCCCAAAGCATCTATGGCTTGGACAATCGTAATTATTTCGATACTCAGTACTTCAAAAGCATTCTCGATTACTTTTGCGGTAATCACAGCTGCATTGGTCCCCATACTCACAATATCCTGATTGTCATTATTGTTTGGAATACTATGAATATACATAGGATTGGACAGCATTTGATTTTCGGCAGTGGTTGAAGTGGCCGTAAATTGCACACCCTGCATCCCAAAATTAAATCCTAATGTCCCCAAATTTACAAATGGAGGTAAAATCTCATTGATTTTTGAATTTAGCAAATAATTTAATTGACGTTCCGCAAGCATGGTTAATTTGGTAATCACAATCTTAAGTTTATCCATCTCCAAGGATATATAGTCCCCATGGAAATTCCCTCCATGATACACATGTTGGTTTTTCACATCAATAATAGGATTATCATTTGCCGAATTAAATTCGTCTTCAAGTATAGAAGCCACATTATTGATAGTTTCTAAAACAGGCCCTAATATCTGAGGCACACAACGCAATGAATAATATTCTTGCACCTTTTCTTTAAAAATCTCCTCATTATTCTCACCGGAGTACAAATGATCCTCTCTTTTTCTGATCAAAGTACTGTCGGCAAGGTTTTCTCTCATTCTGAGAGCGACTTCTCGCTGTCCTTTATGACGTTTGGTTTTATTTAGTTCTTCCGAGAAATGATCATCATAAGCCTGGACAATTTCATTTATTGCACAAGAAGATTTTAATGACCAATCCAGTAATTTGCTTGCATGGTGCACATTCACAACTCCAATTCCGGTCATTACAGAAGTTCCGTTTATCAATGCCAAGCCTTCCCTGATTTCTACCTGAATGGGTTTTAGATTTTCAATCTCAAAAACTTCTTTGGTTGCTCTTCTTTCTCCTTTATAAAAAACTTCACCTTCGCCGATCAAAACTAGCGCCAAATGTGCCAACTGAACTAAATCTCCACTGGCGCCCACTCCACCGTGTTCAAAAATCAAAGGAGTAATATCTTTGTTAATCAATGCCGCCATCAGATGAATTACGGATGGATGTACCCCAGAATTCCCTAACGAAAGCGTATTTAAACGCGCCAATATAGCCGCTTTTACACAAACCGCATTGAGTGGCTTTCCAGTTCCAGATGAGTGACTTCTGATTAAATTGTATTGCAATTGAATTCTGTCCTCGTCTTTAATTCGGTATTGCGCCATGGGTCCAAAACCGGTGTTGACGCCATAAATAATTTTATTTTCAGAAAATTCTTTTAAAAAGTCAAAACTTTCATTTACCCTTTTTAATACAAGATCACTTATTTCGATTTGTTTATTTCCAAAGATTATTGATTCGAAGTCCTTTAGACTTAAAAATTCATTTATAGTGCTCATGTAGCCCTTTTTGATTATAGTGGATTCGTTTTTTTTATCAAAATAAATGTAGTTATTTTGAGGATAGCAAATGTAACGCAATAATCAATTATAATATAATAATATGCTAAAGGAGTTTGTGGATGTATTAATCATTGGAGCTGGGCCTTCAGGATGTGTCTCGGCAGCTCATCTTTTCAATAACAAAGTCAAAGTGAAGATTGTCGAAAAAACAAAGTTTCCGCGACTTGTCGTAGGCGAAAGTCTAATCCCGCGCGTCATGGACCATTTTGCGGAAGCGGGATTGTTTGAAAGTCTTGATGCAATGAATTTTGAAAAAAAACTTGGGGCACGATTCATAAGAGGGGAAGAGGTTTGCATTTTCGATTTCAGCAATAAGTTCTCGGAGGGTTGGGATTGGACTTGGCAAGTGCCAAGAGCTGATTTTGACAATACGATGGCACAAGAAATTATTAGAAAAGGAATTGATTTGGAATTCGAATCGGAGGTGATTTCCATTTCCTTCGAAGGAAAAAATTCTAAAACAATCGTAAAAGACAAAGAAGGAAACCTGAAAGAGATTAATGCCAAATTTGTTATTGATTCCAGCGGCTATGGTAGAGTACTACCTCGACTTTTAGATTTAGACACGCCTTCAAAACTAGATCCCCATTCTTCTATTTTTACACATGTTAAAGACAACAAAAGACCTGATGGCGAAGAAGGAACCATGATTTCCTTTGATATTTTAGAAACGAAAGTATGGCTATGGGTTATTCCGTTTTCTAATGGGAATACCAGTATAGGAATTGTAGGCCCAACGGATTTCATCAATTCCCTTTCGGAAAATAAAAATAATACAGAGGCTTTGAATAATGCCATTCAGCTTTCGGACTATTATGTCAATCGTTTTGGCGGAGTTGATTTTTTGTTTGAACCCATAAAATTAGAAAACTATTCCCGCTCCGTAAAACAGATGTATGGTGATGGTTTTGCCCTTACAGGAAACAGCTCTGAATTTTTAGACCCTGTTTTTTCGTCAGGCGTAGCCTTTGCGACCGAATCTGGGATGCTTGCCGCAAAACTATTCATAAAAGAATCGCAAGGAATTAGCGTCAATTGGGAAGAAGAGTTTACTGGTTATATGAAAAAAGGGATTAGCGTTTTTACCACTTATGTAAAAGAATGGTACACCGGAAACCTACAGACCTTGTTTTTTCATCAACCGGAAAACCCTGAGGTGAAACGCAAAATTTGCGCGGTCCTTGCCGGTTATGTTTGGGATGAAAGCAATCCTTTTGTCAAGAAACACCATAATTTAATTAAAAATATGGCTCATCTGATTGAAATGGACAACAATAAAAAAATAGAAAACCCTAATACTTAATTAGGGTTTTCTGTTTAAAACTTGATTATCTATAAACCGATTTCAAAAGCCTTTGCGCTAATGACTTTCCAGTTTTAGCATATCCTTCCCCGATTCTGGTTTCATTGCTAAAATTATTTCCCCATTGATCTCCTGGGGCATCTTTGCTGGTGATTTCCGCTAAAACATTAGTTGGATTTCCCGTCTCCACAAATGTCAGCAATGTTGTCACTTTTGCGGGTTGTTTCATCATCATAACATCCCAACCTGGGTATATCCACACCGATTTTACAATCAAAGTATAAGGAGCGGCTGTCAATCCTTCCTGGAAACTAACGTCCACATCTTTTTTTGACAATACGACGTTAACCAATTCCAAGAATTTTGGATTCCAAGAAAGTTCTTTACTGGCTTCCCATTTTTTGGCCCAAATGTCACCTACATTTTTGTGCTTTTCATTAAGCTCATTAGTTCTTTCCTCAACATAGGTCGCTTCAGATTTATTTTCTTTCATTAATGTCAATTCGCTGTAGTCAAATTGCACATTAATCTCTTTTTGATCTTTAAGGAAATCAAAATTCCCCTTGACCACATCCATCCTTTGAGCCGTCATCATAGACGAAACAAATAATACTGATAACACTAATTTTTTCATTGGTTTTGTTTATTATTATGTGTAAAAAACTTACAAGTAAAAATATATAATTATAATTAATATATAAATAAAAAAGACCCATTATTTTTTATATCATACAGCTCCTTTGATGCTGATTAACTTTGAATTATATTTGCAGATTAATTGTCGCCGTTTGCGATGGTGCGTGAGGGATAGAAGCGGCATCCTTTTGTGAAGCTCGCGAAACAAAAGATACAGTGGATAGCCCGACCTTGCTGCAACGATCGTGGAAGCAAAGGCACGCCCTAAAAAAATAGATACTAACAGAAGATGAAACATATAAGGAATTTTTGCATTATTGCACATATTGACCACGGAAAAAGCACACTTGCTGACCGACTACTTGGCGCTACACAAACGGTTACCGCCCGTCAAGAAAAAGCGCAATTGCTTGACAACATGGACTTGGAACGGGAACGTGGGATTACCATAAAAAGTCATGCCATCCAAATGGAATACACTTACAAAGGACAAGAATATATCTTGAATTTGATTGATACTCCCGGACACGTAGATTTTTCGTATGAAGTTTCTAGATCCATTGCGGCCTGTGAAGGTGCTCTTTTGATTGTAGATGCGGCACAAAGCATTCAAGCACAAACGATTTCAAATTTATATTTGGCTTTGGAGAATGACCTGGAAATTATTCCGGTTTTAAACAAAGTAGATTTGCCAAGCGCCAACCCGGAAGAAGTAAGTGACGATATTATTGATTTACTAGGTTGTAAATTAGAAGATATTATTCATGCTTCCGGAAAAACTGGTTTTGGTGTCGAAAATATTTTGGCTGCCATTATCGAAAAAATTCCACCTCCAGCAGGGAATGTCGACGAACCGTTACAAGCTTTAATTTTTGACTCACATTACAATCCGTTTCGCGGAATTGAAGTTATTTTCCGTGTTAAAAACGGTCAAATAAAAAAGGGTCAGAAGATAAAATTCATGGCTACGGGCAACGAGTATTTTGCAGACGAAATTGGTACATTAAAATTAAACCAAGTTCCTAAACAAGTAATTTCGGCAGGTGATGTTGGATACTTGATTTCGGGAATTAAGGAAGCCAAAGAAGTAAAAGTGGGCGATACGTTGACGGATGCAAAAAATCCAACAACAAATATAATTAAGGGTTTTGAAGATGTGAAACCAATGGTTTTTGCAGGGATTTATCCTGTAGACACCGAAGATTACGAGGAACTGAGAAACTCTATGGAAAAACTACAATTGAACGATGCTTCACTTGTGTTTTTACCTGAAAGTTCGGCAGCTTTGGGATTTGGTTTCCGTTGTGGATTCTTGGGAATGTTGCACATGGAGATTATCCAGGAGCGTCTTGAAAGAGAGTTTAACATGACGGTTATAACTACCGTTCCCAACGTTTCTTACCATGCGTTTACCAAAAAAAATCCCGATACAGCATTGATTGTGAACAATCCTTCTGACTTGCCTGAACCTTCTCGTTTAGATCACGTTGAGGAGCCTTTTATTAAAGCTACTATTATTACAAAAGCCGATTATGTTGGAAACGTAATGAGTTTGTGTATCGAAAAACGTGGGTTGATCACCAATCAAACCTATTTGACTACGGAACGTGTAGAGTTGACTTTTGACATGCCACTGGCAGAGATTGTGTTTGATTTTTACGATCGTTTGAAAACCGTTTCTAAAGGATATGCTTCATTTGATTACACGCCAATTGGAATGCGAACTTCCAATTTGGTTAAAGTAGATATTTTATTGAATGCTACCATTGTTGATGCTTTATCTTCATTGATGCACGTAGATAACGCCTATTCTATTGGCAAAAAGATGTGTGAAAAACTGAAAGAGTTGATTCCACGTCAACAATTTGATATTCCTGTTCAAGCGGCGATTGGCGTTAAAGTGATTTCTCGTGAAACAATCAAAGCTTTACGTAAAGACGTTACCGCCAAATGTTATGGTGGAGACATTTCTCGTAAACGTAAATTATTGGAGAAACAGAAAAAGGGTAAAAAACGTATGAGATTGGTTGGGAATGTTGAAATTCCGCAAGAGGCATTTATGGCTGTTTTGAAGTTGAATGATTAAATCCTTTTTTAGAGAATAGAAGAAAGAGCAAAGAATAAAGAAAAACCTGATGATGAAAATTATCAGGTTTTTTGTGTATTACTTATCCTTCAACCATTCAAATAACCGTTTCGCATCTTCCAACTTAAATAACTGTGTCCCTTCGTTCATTGTTGCCGCCGAACCACAGGCTACGCCCCAACGGATCACTTCCTTCAGGTTTTTACCTTGCGAAAGTGCCCAGACCATTCCACCCACCATGCTGTCACCGGCACCTACTGTACTTTTTTTTGCAACATTGGGCGCAGGAACAAAATCGGATGAGTCTTTGGTCACCAGGACAGCTCCTTGTGGCCCGAGGGAAACGACCACGATTTCGGCTCCACCGTTTGCAATGATTTGTTTTGCCGCATCGCTGACTTCTTCCATCTCGAGGCGCTCTACGCCGATTAGTTTCGCCAATTCACCCACATTGGGCTTAATCATATAAACTCCCGTTTCCAATGCTTTTTTCAAAGGGTCACCCGAAGTATCAACAATCAATTTTGCATTTAATTTTTTTGCTATTTCAGCAATTACTTGATAAAAATCTGTCCTCAAATCCTTGTTTAAACCACCGCTGACCACAACATACTTAGAATTTAATTTTTGCACGGCTTCAATGATCCTACCTTGTTCGGCAGTTGAAATAACTGGCCCCGGAAAACTAAAACGATATTGGGAATTAGTGTTGTCGTCAGTGGCCACAAAACTCTCTCTTGTCCAATTTTTAATTTCGATAGCCTCGGACACAATCGATTCTTTATTGATCAGTTCTTCCAGCATTTTTCCCGTTGGCCCTCCAGATGTGTAGATTGCCAAAGACGTTTCCCCTAGGCGAGAAATGGCTTTAGACACATTAATTCCTCCACCTCCGGCATCAAATTGAGGCTCTTGACATCTTATTTTTTGCTCAGGCACCAGTCCCGAAAAATGCGCACTTTTATCAAGGGCCGGGTTGACCGTGATGGTCGCTATATCAATTGATTTCATTTTGCTGTTTTTACTATTCTAAAGGTGCGAAAAAAAAATTAAATCTCAAAACAGAGCCATCTACAATCAAAATTCCGAAATCGATGGGTTCTTTTTAATTAGCCAAAACCTTTACAACTTTGTACCTTTGTACCTCCTAATCAATTTTAGAAAGGGGACAGACGAAATAAACTAAAAAAAATGATTGAAGATAAAAACCCACAACGCACAAGTATAGCCCAGCTAGGAGAATTTCGATTGATCGAGCATTTGACACAAAACTTCGAAATTAACCAGCCTTCCACGCTGAAAGGAATTGGTGATGACGCCGCTGTTCTTGATTTTAAGGATAAAAAAGTGGTTGTTTCCACCGACTTGTTGATTGAAGGGGTGCATTTTGATTTGGCCTATATGCCTTTGAAACACTTAGGATACAAAGCGGTAACCACTAATATTTCAGATATATGTGCGATGAATGCCAAAGCCACTCAGATCACGGTTTCCATTGCAGTTTCAAATCGTTTCCCATTAGAAGCTTTAGATGAATTATTTGCAGGGATTGCACATGCTTCCAAAGAATATAATGTTGATGTTGTTGGCGGTGACACAACGTCTTCTCAAAAAGGGTTGATCATCAGCATTACTGCAATTGGCGAGGCTGACGAAGATGAAATCGTGTACAGAAATGGCGCAAAACAAACGGATTTGCTGGTAGTAACTGGCGACATTGGTGCGGCATACATGGGACTACAGGTGTTAGAACGTGAAAAACAGGTATTTCAGGTAAATCCTAATTCGCAACCTGATTTGGATGCTTATACGTACTTGATCGAGCGCCAACTAAAACCCGAAGCACGAAAAGATGTTCGTACTTTATTCCATGCCTTGGAAATAAAACCAACGTCGATGATCGACATATCGGATGGATTATCTTCTGAAATTATGCATTTGTGTAAGCAATCAAAGGTGGGCTGTAATTTGTACGAGGATAAATTACCGTTAGATCCCCAATTAATAAGTGTATGTGAGGAATTTGATATTGACAGCACTACAGTCGCCATAAACGGAGGGGAAGATTACGAATTACTTTTCACCATTGCCATGGAAGATTTTGACAAGATAAAAGCGAACCCTAATTTCTCCATTATTGGACACATGGTTCAAGAAAGTGAGGGAATCCATTTAGTGACCAGAGCAAACACCAAAATCCCTTTAAAAGCGCGAGGTTGGGATTCAATAACTCTATAAAACAAAAAAACGGCATTTTTACAAAATGCCGTTTTTTTTGTTCCTTTTTTATGTTAAAATAACAATCCGATATTTCGGGCTTCACGCACCAAATCGATGTCGCTCCCCTCAGTCACTTTTAATAACTCCTTAAGATTTAACTTTCGAACTTCGATTGCGTTTAAAGATATTGGGATGTATTGTGGAATGTCTTTTGTCTTTGTTCCTTTGGACAAATGGAACAGAATTTGTTTATCGAACAAATCTATTTCTACATTATTTTCTTGGGAATCCAACATTTTCAGAACAGACTGACTATAATATTGTTCGTTTTTGATCACTTTATCAAAAGCGAATAACAGTTCGTCAAATGTCAAATCATTTTTGATCACTAATCCATGAGGATTAATTGTTTTTATGATGGTTTTTATTTTCAAAAATTCGGTGAACATGGTAAGCAAGATAATTCGGCAGTTGGGCATTGCCTCCAAAATCAATTTTGCCAAATCTTCACCGGAATAAAGTCCCTTTTCTTCATAAGGCGGCATACTTATGTCCAAGAAAGCAATGTCAAAAGGTATTGTATCCGGATCCGTAATAACATTATACGCTGACTCGCAATCCTTTGCTTCAGATATGAAAAACTCATACTTATTTGGATTATATCTCGTAATTGCATTTTTGTATCCCTGTATAATAAAAGGATGATCATCAACAATTAGTATATTATTCTTTATGGTTGTTAGGCCAGCCGCTTCCATTGCCATTGTTATATAGGTATTTGTATTTGTTCTATTGGTACAGTTACGGTGATGACCGTACCTTCCCCTTTTTTGGATTTTATGTTAAATACTCCATCACACTCCTTAGTTCGCGATAGCATATTTTGTATTCCTATTCCTTTTCTTTTCAAATTAGAATTAAATCCGATTCCATTATCGCTAATCACCAATAATAAATTATCCTCTTGCTTTTTCAATTCAATGCTAATAGAATTTGCTTTGGCATACTTGTTAATATTTTGAAGCGATTCCTGGATAATACGGAATAAATTAATCTTCACCGAGTTGGCCATTAATTCCCATTTTATTCTTCTATCTATGTTTGAGACCAATTTAGATTGAAATGTTTTCCTTTGTTCTTCAAATAGATTGTCAACGATGGCAACGAAGTTATTAATTAATTCCGATTTCTCTCTATTCAGGTCATGAGAAATTTCACGGATATCCTGTTCTATATTTTTTAATTCAGATAAATAACTAATTCTTTGGTTGATAGCCGTCTCATCCTGGATCCGATTTAGACTGTCCAGATTCATCCTAACACCAAACATCCTTCCCAAAACCCCATCATGCAGCTCTTGCGCCACCCTTTTTTTCTCCTTTACCCTATTCGTTTCAATCGTGTTTTGCTGGGAAATCATTAAATTATAAATATCCTCATTGGCTACTTGCTGCTGCTGTTTGTACAAAAGCTCCGTGTTTTTGGTTTTTTGGGCTTTTATGATGTATAGAAATAACCCTAAAATAGTTAATGCACTAAACACATAAACCAAATTGCGGTTTTGGAGTTCTAAACTGGAGTTTTGATCTTTTATTTGATCAGTTTCATATTCTATACGGGAAAATTTATCTCCCATTTTGCGCTCTTCGTTTTGTATCTCCTCATTTAGACGAATGTATTCTTTGGTGTAAGCTGTTGCATTTTCAGGCTCAAGAATAGCCATCTGCTTAAGAGCAACTAAAACATCGCGCGAAATATTAGTGTTTCGCGCAAGAAGCAACGCCTCTTTCGAATATTGCAATGCCTTGAATGAATCATTTTTTGACGCGAAATATTCTGCCAAATGAATCTTGTTAATAAATATTCCCGCCGTTAATTTTAAACTATCTCTTAGTTCTAAGGACTGATAAAATAGTCTAGGCAGACCATCTTTTTCATTCAATTTAAATTTAGAGTAGGCCAAATTATCCAACAACATAGCAAAAACGTATGGTTTCTGTAGTTTTAAATTTGACTGTTCTAATCCTTTTTGAAAATAGCCTTTTGCAAGTAAATATTTTTTTGAATTTAGGAAGAGAAATCCAATATTATTATAAGTCGTGGCTTTTGACTGAAAAACCTTTGGTATTATTTCATCATCGCTAATTAGCAATGCTTTATTATGATAGACAATCCCATTTTCATACTCACCAAGTTCTCCGTATATGATTCCTAAAAGGTTATAAGCATCATATAAAATATTATTGGCTTTCTTTTCTCCTTTTATTATTCTTAAAACATTAAAAACCGATTTTTCGGAACCTAAAAAATCACCCGCCTTATACTGCAAATTTGCCTTATTTATAAGTATTTTGCCTAAATTCAAATTATCCCCCAGTTTCTCATACATTTTTTCAGCTTTATAATAAAACTGAAATGAGCTGTCCAAAATAGCCTGCGATTCGTAATAATCCCCTAAATAAGTATAGGCCTTTATTACATTTAAAGTGTCTTTTTCACTTTCGGAGTTTTTTAAAACTATATGTACTATTTTGTTGAACTCGTTCCAATTGTTTATATTATAATATCTATTGGCTACTTTAAACATATTTACTCGATTAATGGAGTCGTTATTCTGATTGACAACGATATTAAATGCTTTTTGGGTAAAAACCAGTCTTTTTTCTTTTGGTAGACTAAAATCATTTGCTAATGAAAAATAAGTAGAGAGGCTGTCTTCAGATGAAGTTACAACCATACCTTCTGTTTTCTTTTTGGAACAACCAAAAAAAACCAATAAAATAAAAACCAATAAAAGTATGTCGTATTTTTTTTTCAATAGTCTTTAATGAATTTTATCAAAAATAGTAAAATAAAACTATTGACATAAAAAAAAAGGCTATCAAAAAATTTGACAGCCTTAAATATAATTTAAAATATTTTAAATGTTTAGTCCACTTTTACATTTCCTCCTGTTGCAGTTCCTCCAATAATATCCACTTTCACGTTTCCACCTGTTGCAGTTCCTCCAATTATATCTACTTTCACGTTTCCACCGGTAGCAGTTCCACCAATGATATCCACTTTTACATTTCCACCTGTTGCAGTTCCGCCTATGATATTTACATTATTATTTGTTTCCGGTGCCGTGAATGAAGTCAAGATCATCATTAAAGAGAATAAACTGATTGTTAAGATTGCTTTTTTCATAATAGGGGATTTTTATGTTATTTTTTGATTTACATTAATTAATGACTGCCGTTATTGCAGTACCACTATGTAAAAGTAAACAGCACACCCCTGTTTTTCCTACAAAAAAAAACATAAATGGTAGAAGGTAACCGTCTGACAGTGAATGACTATCAAATTAGAGTGAATGCACGGATTTTAGATTTCCAGGTAATTTTCGTTGGAAAACTCCCTAATAATAAGGTCTATATTTGCCTTATATGATTTGGAAAAGGGCAATTTTGTCGTAGT
>Ga0209520_10000209_pt1 | contig 31342 bp, 38 predicted proteins | sample Rifsed16ft1_FD_184009 | JGI IMG/M metagenome (GOLD analysis project Ga0209520, IMG submission 184009) | Soil microbial communities from Rifle, Colorado, USA - sediment 16ft 1 (version 2) | ecosystem: Environmental > Terrestrial > Deep subsurface > Rock core/Sediment | place: Rifle, Colorado...
ACATCATTCCAATTGCGGGAATGACTAGTACATACACTTCAGGATGGAATGTAAACCAGAACAAGTGTGCATATGCAATTGGGTCACCACCCATTGCAGGGTTAAAGAATCCACTTACGCCAAGTCTGTCAGTAAGTAGCATCAAAAGTGCTGCTGCAAATGTAGGAATTGCAACTAGAACAATCAATGATGATGTTAAAAATGACCAAGCCAGTAATGGTACTTGACCAATTGACATGTCTGGGTGTTTACATTTTAAAATTGTAACAATAAAGTTGATGGCGCCAAGTACTGATGAGATTCCTAAAAGCTTTAGTCCAAATATCCACATGTCTGCTGCTGGACCTGGTGCACTGATAATAGAATATGGTGGGTTTGCATACCAAGAAAAGTCAGCAAATCCCAACCAAATTAGTGCACCTCCTGGTGGAATCATCCAAAATGCTATTGCGTTTAATTTTGGATATGCCATGTCTTTGTATCTTACCATGATTGGTATAAAGTAGTTACCAACTGCAGATGCAAACGGCAACAAGAACAAGAAGATCAGTGTTGTTCCATGTACAGTAAACATTCTGTTAAATGTCATAGAGTCTGCAATGATTTGTGATCCTGGGAAGAACAGTTCTGCCCTAATTGCAAGAGCTAATGCACCGCCCATAAACAAGAATGCAATTGATGTTATGAGGTATAGCAATCCCACATCAGTATGATGTGTTGAAAACATTATTTGCCAAATTGGACGTGGCTTTTGTAATTCTAGAACCATTAGTAACTCTCCTCACTTGAAAGTTTGGATAAAAGGGTTAGCATCAAGATGACTTATCCTCCTCGATGATTAGTTTACCACGCATGTTATAATGAATTAATCCACAGTATTCTCTGCATTGAATGTCATGTTCGCCAACTTCCTTTGGTGCAAACCATACAGTATTGACTCTCCCAGGTACTGCATCTAGCAATACTACATAATCATGAATGTTAAATGAATGATTAACATCCTTGGACATTATTTCAAATTTGTAGGCTTTACCCACTTTAACGTGTAGTTCACCAATTTCTTTTGTTCCATCCTCATGTTCAAATGTCCAGAACCATTGCTGTCCTGTTACTTTGATAACTTCGGCATCTGCTGGAATATGTTCAACTAATCTTTCGGCATTCCATGCTTCTGCACCCACCCAAACCATCAAAGATACAACAACACCAATGTATATCCATTCTGGCCAGTTAGAGTGATGTCCCATTTTACCATACTCCTTCCTTTTCATATGGAGTTGGAGTGGCCTTTGGATTGGATTCTCTGAATCTCCAACATAGCCAAATCATAGTTCCAGCTACTACTGCGCCGACTGTAAATGCTACAGTCATCATTCGATAAAATAAATTCCAAATTACTACTCTGCGATCAAGATATCCCTCAGGTTCATCACCCGCAGCAAAGACGTAATCTGCTGCTGGAATGATTACTAAAATTGCCAATACTAAGAATAGACCAAGTATACTCTTCATTAGCGGTTGAGAGACGTGACCTGTGATTTCTATTTAAGGGTTTTCAAGATTATTAGCTACCAATCCTGATTGAAACGAGTTGGATCCATTACATTAAGTCCAGAAATTGAAAATTTACGTTTATGTTCTCTAAAGATGTTCAGAGATGCATTTGCAATAATTAATTCAAATAGATTCGTAGGTGTGAGATCCACTACAGTAGATAACATTGCTTTGATTGGGTCCATATGAGTTACAAGTACAACATTTTGATCAGGATGATTTTCAATTACATGATCTACAATACCTAGTACACGTTTTTTTACTTCTGAGAAAGTCTCAACACCATTATGAGCAATTTCTAATTCGCCATTATAGAATTTCATAAAAACATTACCGTGGCTGGTAAAGATATCATCATATGGTACACCAGTAAATTTTCCCATGTCAAGTTCAATTAGTCTATCATCAATTGTTACATCAAGAGAGTTATGTTTGCCAACAATTTCTGCAGTATGTCTTGCTCTTTCAATAGGACTGGAATAAATTGCAGATACATTCATGTGTTCCAAGAATTTTGCTGCCTTTTCTGCCTGATCAATTCCCTTTTCAGTTAATGGTACACCTGGAGTTCTTCCAGTTAGAATTCTTTCGATATTATTTTTTGCCTGACCATGTCTCAGAAAAATAATTGAGCCCAATCTGATCGGATCTCAAATAAAGATAATAATAAGATTCTCAGGATAAAATCATGAAAATTGGAATTATTGGCGGAACTGGAGGAATGGGAAAAGGTTTTGCTCTTAGATGGTCACAAAATCATAATGTAATAGTTGGTTCCAGAGATGCAACACGAGCATCAGAGTCTGCAAAAGAATACACAAATCTTGCAAAAGAATCATTTGGACAAATTAACGGAACAATTACAGGAAACGATAATGTTTCAGTTGCCAAAGATAGCGATGTTTTGATTTTATCAATTCCTTATGAGAACATCGATTCTGTCTGCTCAGAGATTTTACCTGCAGTCAAAGATAGCTGTGTTGTTGTATCGCCAATTGTTCCAATGGTAAAAACAGATGTAGGTTTTGAATTTATTCCAATTAAAGAAAACAAGCCATTCTCATATCAACTTGTTTTAAAATACATGAAAAACAAATCAAAACTGGTTTCTGCATTTCATGTTATTTCTGAAAAGAAACTTGTCAATCCGACAATGGTACTTGACTATGATATTTTTGTATGCGGTGATGATAAAGAAGCAATCGAAGTGGTAAATGGTTTGATCAATGAGATTAAAGGATTAAGACCAATTTACTTGGGACCGGGAGAATTATCATATCTTGCAGAGATTTCAACACCATTATTGCTAAATGCAATGATAAGAAACAAGATAAAAAATCCAGGCATAAAAATTATCTAATTTTGCTGGTCATGAGCCACGAATATTATAGACGGGGAAGAAATTGGTACACTGCAATCGGCTCGCTTTTTCTAATCATGGCAGGAATTGTTCTGGTCAGACAAGTAATTCTTTGGGGTCCAGAATTTGTAGAGGATTTTATTGTAAATTCAGAATTTACCAATGAGAAAATATCAATAGGCATGATTGGCTTTGGTGTTTTTATGATATTGATGGGATTTAGAAAACATGAACCGCAGAGATAAATTTTTAAAAACTCAAAAAATTTTACACCTTACAACTATAGGAAGTAACAAAACTCCGCACATAGTGCCTGTTTGGTATATGTATAGTTCAAAAAAAATCTACATCGGCACAAATACTAGAACACAAAAGGCAAAAAATGTTAAGAAAAACAACAGAGTCGCATTTTGTGTAGATGTTGGAGTTAATTCTCCAATATATGGCGTGATGGGTCAAGGAAATGCAAATATCATTTTAGAAGATACAAAGGTAAAGCAAATTGCAAAAAAAATACTGGCAAGATATTTCAAAAATATCCAAAACAAATCGGCAACAGAGTTACTAGATGACACTGATTGTATTATAGAGATAATTCCAGAAAAGTTATCAGTTTGGAGTTATTGACTGACAAACTCTTCTATCTTGTTCATTGCTGAATCTAAAACTTCAAGACTGGGCAGATACACCAATCTAAAATGTCCACTGCCGTATTTTTCTCCAAAGCCAGATCCATGTACTGTTAGAACTCCTTTTGATTCTAATAGTTTTTGTACAAATTCTTTGTCAGTTCCAAATCTATTATCTTCAATCTTTGGAAAAGCATAGAATGCGCCTTTTGGGTTTGGGCAAGACAAACCAGGCATTGAATTTAGTCGTTTTATAACCAAGTCTCTTCGCTTTTTTAACTCAGATACAAACTCAGAGATGTATCCTTGAGGTCCTCGCAGTGATTCTAATGCTCCATATTGAACTGGAAGATTTGTAGCAATTCTTACTCTGGCAAGCTTTGGAAGATTTTCTCGTAGTGCATCAAGTTTTGAGGATTGATTAAATCCAATGTAACCGATTCGCCAACCAGACATTAAATGAACTTTGGAGAATCCATTAAGAACAATAACTGGTGAATCTCCTGCCACTTTGCCAATGCCTACAAATTTTTGATCAAAGATTATTTGATCATAAATCTCATCACATATTATGTAGAGGTTATGCTGATTTGCAATTTCGACTAATTTTTTAAGTGACGATTCGTTAAATACAACACCGGTCGGATTGTTTGGACTAATCAAACAGATGGCAACAGTCTTTGAAGTAATCTTTGATTTGATATCATCAATGTCAGGTGTAGAGTTGTCCAAATCAACTGCAAACTCTACAGGAATTCCACCGTGTAGTCTGACGTATGAGGCATATGGTGGATAATATGGTCCGGGTAACAGTACCTCATCACCTTCTTCGACAATTGATGATATCACCATATCAAGTCCCTCAGAAACACCGTTTGTAATTAGAATATCATCAGCTGAAATGGATAGTCCCTTTGCATTTTCTTTTTTTGCAATTTCTACTCGTAGTTCTTTGAGGCCTTCTGATGCAGAGTAGTAATTTTCTCCTTTTCTTATTGCGTTAATCATTGCTTCTTTTACATTATCGGGAGGTTGAAAACCAAATTGTACAGGATCACCTATATTGAGATAATCGACTTTCATTCCTGTTTGTTCAACTTTTCTTGCAGCTAGGACAATATCCCTAATTGCATATTCAACACCTGCTACTTTCTTTGATATTTTCAATTTACCTAGACAAATATTTAGGCCTGTTAAATTCTTACTTGTTTGGACTCGTTGCACAGTCTGGATAGTGCGAGCGGCTTCGAACCGCTAGGTCGAGGGATCGAAGCCCTCCGAGCCCTCTTAGATTATTTTATTAAACAAGCAACATTTTACTAGATGAATTGATCTCTCTATTCAAAATAGGCGTAGTACTGAGCGTAATTGGAATGGTTTGGATATCGTTTGTTTTTCTCCAAGGAGACAAAATATCTGAGGAAATTGTGTTAAAATCAGCTAATTCGCATGATGTAGAGTTGAACTTTGATGGAAAAGGTATTGGATACTATAAAGTATTCATGCCAGAATTTGCAGCAGATCAGTTATTTGTTCAAATTTTAGATAATAATTTGAATGTAATATCTGAGGAAAGTGTTCAAACAAAGATGTCTGTTGGTTATTTTGATTTTGAAAAGAGTGGAACCTATACGGTAAAAATAACAAATCCATCAGAGAACCAAATAAATCTGCAAGTTGAGCTTGGAGATGCAAGCTCTGAAACCATGATACCTCCAGGTGTGATGATACTGGTAGGTGCAGTGATGATTATTGTTACATCATATATGAAATTAAAAAATTACAATATTGAGCAGCCAGATAAAAATATCTTGTAGACTGGAAGACACTGTATTGTATGACCAAAGATCAAAACCAGATTAAAGACAAGCCAAGTTGTAAAAAACAAAAATGAAATAATTGAGAATGGAAGAAACACTTTGAGTTTTGTTTTTTCTAGATTTTTTAATATTAGGAATCCACCTAATGCAGATAAGACCAGACCAAATTCCAGCGGTTGATGTGACCAAGAGATCAAACCGTCAATTCCAAAAACATCATGTGAAAGTGAATCGGCATAACCTGAAACAATTTGAATTAATGAACCAGTAATTACCAGAATAATTCCATTTTTTAGAGAATTTTTTGTAGAATTTCTAAGTAAAAGTATTGTTCCTATGATTGCCGCACTGGAAGTTATTGAAACACCAGTATACACTACAATGTGCGGTACGCTCCAAAAGAATTCAGGCTCTTTTTGGAGATGAGATATTGCATCCCAAAAACCTGCAGAGACAACTACAAAAGGTCCAATTACCGCAAGAATTGAAACCAGTGATACAAGTGTGCTAGTTTTTGCAAGTGATGAATTTGAAAACTTTTGGATTAACTTCATTTTGTTTCCTTGTTAATTACGATATTTGAAGTGTCGTAAATGTATAAAATAAAAAAATTAAACATTGTGGGTAATTTTGAGAATTAACTATATTAGAACAAAAGAATCAGAGAGGCTATGAGTCCTGGAATAGGATTAATGAAAAGAAGACTGGAAAAAGAAAAAGATGCCATTGCTTTAGCTATATCAGGCATTGCAAAAAAATATGACATTCAACCAGAAAACATCAATACATTAGAGACAAAATATGATGATAATTTAGGAGATTGGTATGTCGCTCTTGGATGGGATGAGAAAAAAGCCATCATACAGATGGATTCAGTTTTAGGGATAATTACAGAGATTAAAGAAATTTAATTACAGAATAATTCTTTATAACAATATGACTAGAGCGATTGTTCTTGGCGGTTCTAGAGGTATGGGTAAGGCGATTTCAGAGTCACTAAAATCAATAGGAATTGATGTTTTTGCAGCATCAAAAAGTGATGTAGATACATCAAACTTGGATAGTGTGAAAAAATTTGTTAAAATTCATAATCAGACAGATGTACTGGTTCTCAATACAGGCGGGCCTGCAGCCAAAGAATTTGCAAACATAACAGAAGATGATTGGAACAAATATCACAATCAGTTATTTTTAGGATTTTGTCTAATTTTACAAAACATCAAAATTAATGATGGAGGATACATATTTTTGATTAGCTCCAGTGTAATCAAAGAACCAAACTCAAAATTAATAATATCGTCTGCATATCGTGCCGCATTTAGCGAAGTATTTAAGATTCTAAGTAAAGACTATGCAGCAAAAAATATCAGCTGTATCAACATTGCACCAGGACTAATCAATACAGATAGAACCAAAGAATTGATACAAAACATTGAAGAATACAAAAAATCTCTTCCCATGAAAAGACTTGGGGAACCAGAAGAGATTGGAAACTTTGTTAAAGCTATAATTCAAAATAAGATAAAGTATCTTTCAGGAGTTGTGATTAATTTTGATGGTGCAAGTTCAAATTATATTTTCTAAGATTATTTTTTGAATTGAACATTTGGTGCATCAGATTGGTTGGGTATTGCAATTAGTCCACCTTCACGTAGCTGTTGGAGTAATTGCATTACTTCTTTTTCTACTTGATTTCTTTGCAGTCCTGTCTGTTGTGCAAACATCTCTACTAATTCAGTTACTTTGCGTTGTCCATTACAGGATTTCCAAAAGTCTACAATTGCTTGATTAACCATGAATCCCTGTTCATGTTCATTAGCTAGTACCATTGAGCCGTCTTCTTGTTGTACTAGTTTTCCAACTCCTTGAGGTAAGGCAGTCTCATAATTGATTGGTGCTGGAGTGGTCATTGCCCTACTCATGTTTTTGATTTTTGCTTTTCCTTCTTCAGTCATGCTATCCATTGTCCATTTTGGTTCCCAAACAATGTCTACTTTGACGTTGTTTACTCCCGGAACTTTTTTGGCATATCTTGTTACATCTTGGACTAGTGTCTCATGTAAAGGACAGCCTTGCGTGGTCATGGTCATTTTGATATTAACATTATCATTTTCTACATCAATTCCATAGATTAATCCCATCTCAACAATATTTAGCGGGACTTCGGGATCCATGCATTGCTTTAGGGAATCTCTTATGGCTTGTGCAGTGACAGTACCCATATTGTTAAATGCATATTTAAAATCAATAAAAACTTTCTACTAATTAGCTTGAAATAATTTTTTGATAGACTCTTCATATGGTGGTTTGGCCACTCCTTTTTCAGTAATAATTCCCGAGATTAGTTCAGGCGGAGTCATATCAAATGCTGGATTTATGACATTAATGTCATCAGGGGCTGTTTTTTTATCGCCAATTCCAGTTACTTCAGTTCCTTTTCGCATTTCAATAATTACATCTTTGGCATCACTTTTCATATCAAATGTAGATAATGGTGCTGCAACATAAAATGGAATTCCATGCTGCTTTGCCATGGTTGCTACTTGATATGTTCCGATTTTATTAAAGACATGACCGGTTCTTACAATTCTGTCTGCTCCAACTATTACTTTGTCTACCAGTCCATTTGCCATTGAATATCCTACCGCAGTATCTGGAATTAGACTGACATCAAACCCATCATGTTTCAATTCAAATGCTGTTAATCTAGAACCTTGTTGTACTGGTCTTGTTTCAGTAGCTATTACTTTGATATTTTTTCCGCTTTCCCTTGTTGCTCTAATCACACCAAGAGCTGTCCCATATGCTACTGTAGCTAATGCACCTGCATTGCAATGAGTCATTATAGTATCATTATTATCAAATAGAACGGAACCATATTTTCCCATAGTTTTGTTAATTTGTATGTCTTCATCTGCCATTTTTTTAGCTTCATTAATTACTGATTGTTTAATTTGCTCAACTATACTTCCAGAATTTGCAATTTTCATAATTTTATCCAGTCCCCATTTTAGATTTACAGCAGTAGGTCTTGTGTCATATAGAATTTTCCTTGCTTTTTCCAAATCTGAGATCAGTTGATCTTTTGTAGTTGCTTTGCTTTGTAAAGATGCTAATGCCAATCCAAAAGCACCAGATACTCCAATTGCTGGAGCACCTCTTACCACTAGAGTTCTAATAGCATCTGCTACTTGGTTATAATCATCATATTTTACAAATACCAGTTGGTTTGGTAATTTGGTCTGATCAATCATGATTACTTTGTTATCTTTCCATTCTACTGTTCTTAAAGAGGAATCAATTACAGTATCGTCCACAATCAATCTCGAAATCAGGCTTTTTAAAAATCAATTGGAAAAACACGCTTTGTCAAATAACCCTAATTAATCTAAAAGAACAACAGCATCTGGAAGCTAAAATAACACTGTAGATACGAATCAAAATTAGTCATTAAACTTCTTTCAAGAACTGTTCTCTGGATATGCCACAATCTCTCAAAATTACCCCAAGTAATCCCACACGAATTTCCTTTAGTGGCACAGTAACGTAGATGGTTCCATTGGTAATCGTTACATGACTTCCCTTTTGTCTTATTGGTTGGAAATTAAATTGGTTACAAAGGATCTTGACTAATTCTCTACCGTGTATTGGAGAAAGTTTTTTCAAATTACAATGGCTTCTGTCGCCTTTTCTCTTAATACGGATAAATGAAGCTCAAGTGCCTTTAGATAATTTTTTTTGGCATCTTGTAAATTTTTACCTGTACTATAAACTCCTAATGCAGAACATGCAATAGAATAAGAACCCTCATCTTCTTTGATTACTTTAGTTTTGATATCTTTTATCTTAACTGACATATGATATTATTATTAGCTTTAATTATTTAAGTTTCCTTATCTGATGTTCTTATGCTAAAATCTTGGAATCAGATAATTACTATAATTTTGATATGTATTTGATTTATCATATAATCAAGCATATTTTGATTATTATGATTTAGATAGATATTTTATTGCATTCATTAAATTCTAAATGTTGGATCTTTCCACTATAGAAAAATATGACTTGCAGAAAATGTACAAGATTTATGACAAATGGCCAGAGATTGCACGAGAATCATTTGAATCCAAGCAGGAATCAGTTGTTTTAGATGGGGTTGATCCTACCCCAGTAAAATCAATTGATTATGTCAAGAATAGTCTTGAAAGAATTTAGTTAGTCCTTCTTGTAGTGAGATTTTTGGCTCAAAGCCAAGTTCTTTTTTTGCAAGAGCAATTGATGTTTGGCTGGATAAAATGTCGCCTTTAATTTCAGGCTTGAAGCTAATTGGTAAAGATTTGCCAGATAAGTTCAGTAATAGATTAGCAAGTTCCAATATACTGGTGCTCTTTCCGCTACCAATGTTGTAGATTTTGCCAGTTTTTTTGTCAATGTTTTTAATTGCCAAATTTATGCACTCTACTGCATCATCTATGTGAATAAAATCACGGGTTTGATTCCCATTTCCATAGATTTCTAGCTGTTTGTTTTCTCTGATATTTTCTAGAAATTTTGTTATTACACCTGCATATTGTGATGATTGTCCGGGTCCATAAAGATTGAAGAATCGAAGTATTATAGAATTGAGATGATGTTTTTTTGAAAAGTCTATTATTTTTTCTTCCATCATTAATTTACTTTTTCCATAAGGTGAGATTGGATCAGTTTTGGAATTTTCAGTGAGTATTTCATATTGATTTCCAAATACTGCGGCAGTTGAAATTGCAATAAGATTTTTAACATTATTTTCCAGACATGCATCAAGCACATTTTGGGTTCCATCCACATTGACTTTTATGGTATTGTTTGGATCTTTGATAGAGTCAGTTACACTAATTTGTGCTGCAAGATGGATTACAGTTTCTATGTTGTTTAGTGATTTTGATAGTAATGGATAATCAAGGACATCACCTTTGATAATTTTGATATTAGAATTTGCTAAATTTATTTTATTTGAAGAATTGCTAAAATTATCAAAGATTGTGATTTTATTACTGTAATTACTAAGATAGTGAATTAGATGTAATCCAATAAAACCTGTTCCACCGGTGATAAAGATATTCATAATTTAAAGCAGATATTGTAGTAATTATCTTAAACGATTAGAAAAGGTATTTTTGTAATATTAAATTTGATGATTATTTTATTTTGATATGTTTTTACAGTTGATTTTGCAAGGTTGTATTAAGTAATAGATCTAACGCCTGTTGCTTCAATAATATTTTATAAAAGAATATCTACTTAATGCATAATTTTTCTTAAATTTTGCTATAACTCTGAACAAATTTGATTTGAATTTATATATTAAATAAAGATTAGCAACTTGATAAAAGATTGAATGATCTAGACACAATCATTGCTGCAAAACCTACAATAGTATTGTATGGCATAGGTTTTAGGGATTTTTCTTCATCACGGATAATTTCTGAATCTATATTCAAAGACACTGAAAATATTTTTCCTGATCCTAAGATTTTAATCAGATCTATTTTTCCAATTGATTTGAATTTAGAAAAAAATTTGGATTTTTAGAATCTCCGAAAATTTTTACATTACAAACAATTAGAAAGGAATTACAAATAACGTTGATTGATGAGAAAAATGAGTTGAGGAACTCAGATTTAATTAAATCTAATGATGAATTGAAAGATTTAATTAAAATTGATCCACCTCGACAAGAAATTCCATCTTTTTCAGTGAATAAGGATTTTTATGCTATGAGTGAAATGATACAAAAGCTACAAAGTAATAATATCAAAGTAGTTCTTTTTTCCACACCTCATTCTAAATTATATTTTGATTCTATTCCTAATGCATCTCTTGAAAATTTTAATTTAATTCTTGATAAGTTAAGACAATCTAATAATATAGAAATTTATTATCTTCATGATAAATATACTAATCTTAATATTTGGAGGGACAATGAACATGTTGCAAAAAATGTACAAAGTTTATAACAAATGTCACAAATGTAAAGGAGTTAGGCCAGTCGATACAGGAGTACCAACTGTCAATATTCCCAAATAGTACAATGATATGTCAATAATATTCTTATCCAGTCTCAGATAATTTTATTTTGTCAAAAAAATACTGAAATAATTTTTAATAATTTAATCATATTCAAAATTAATGTAAATTAAATAATTGTAGTTATATATCAGAAAATAGAACTTGCGATATGGATGTATCCAAATATTGGAAAGAAAGAGGAACAACATATTTTCAAGAATTGAATGAACATCCATTATATCAAAAAAAAAGACTAATACAACAAGAGGATTTTCTCTTATCACATATTTCTAACTTTAAATTTAAAAGTATTTTAGAGATAGGTTGTGGTTCTGGCAGATATACAAAAATTCTTTCAGCGAAATTTAAACCAGATACATATATTGCTGTAGATATTTCTAAGGGACAAATAGAAAAAGCAAGAGAATATGTAAATGATGATAAAATTGAATTTATTTGTGCAAAAATTCAAAATTTGAAACTAGATAGGAAATTTGATCTTGTCTTTGCAGGGGAAGTATTAATGCATGTAAATTTTGACGAAATTGAAGGTGTTATTCAAAAGATAATTTCATATTCAAAAAATAAAATCATTAGCATAGATTGGCATAATGAAAATAATATTGGATGCGTGAGTTTAGATTATTGTTTTATGCATGATTATAGAACACTTTTTACAAAAAATGGTATAAAAGAATTTACTATGTATAAGATACCTCTATCGTTAAAATTAAAAATAATAAATCTATATGCTCTACTTCGTAAAAGAACTGGAATAGAGCAACAAGGTATGACTTTAGTATCGATTTAGTAGTATGTAATTCAATAATAAACAAGTTTTAATGAAAAATCTTTCAATTTTTACCTTAAAATATTAAGAATGATTTTTAAAATAATGATTGATACACGACATATTGGTGAAAGTACTTCATATTTTAGATATAGCAGGTGTTCCATCAATTTTAACATACTATTATAATAAAATGGGTAAAGGTAAAGCGGATCTCATTTATCATCAAAAAAATAACATATCATCAGAAATTTCGAAATTTTATGAAGGCAAATCATTTTCACAATTTAGATTTTTGTTAATGATGGGATTAAAAAAGAGTATGAGATATGACATTATTCATATTCATGGAGCAGAGATTCTTATTCCATTATTCAAAATAACTGGGAAAAAAATTGTTTTGCATTATCATGGTAGTGATATTAATGAGGAAAAAAGATCAAATAGTATAAAAAGAATTATCTGTAGAAGTATGGCGGATTTAATAATATATAATGGAAAAAAAATGGAAGAAAAAATTAAGACAGTAAGAAAAGTTAGAAAAGAATATCTTCCAAATCCAGTAGACATAGAACATTTTTATCCTGATAGACAGAAAAAAATTGGCTCAGTATCTTTTGTTTCAATTAATTTAGATAAAGAAAAGACTATTGCATACATACAATCCATATCAGATGCTATAATTATTGATCTAGATTCACAACACATACCATATGAAAATATGCCAGAATTTTTGTCAAAGTTTGAAACTTACATTGATGTAAAAATAATGCCGTGGGGGTACATTTTGCCTGATTTAAGTACAACTGCATTACAAGCTTTGGCATGTGGTTGTAATGTATATCACAATAGACAAATTTTAAAAGAATTTCCAGAAGAACATAATCCAAATAAGATTATTGAAAAATTAGATTTATTTTATAAGGAAATTCTATAATCATAAAAATAGGATACAAATTATAAAATTCTTCTAGAATTCAACTAAATTATAGGGTGTCATTTTGCCACCCCATTTTTGTTTATATCTAAAAATTCCTTCTTCAGTAGAATTTTGAGGGTTGGGATTTGCTCCAGTGAGATCATAGTAATGGAATTTTTTTTCAATACCCCATTCAATTATCTTCCATTTAATCAAATCCTGTGAATAAAATTTTTGAGATTTATCTCTATTAGTTCTAGCAACACCCCATTCATTTACATAATTATTAAAATGAGAGATAGCAAGGCCACCTAGGGGGGATTCATTTTCCCATGCTAAAAAACCAGAAAAACCTATGTCATGAAGAAAACCCCATTGTATTTCTAAATCAGAGAATTCAAGGGTAAGATGATTTGTATCTTTTTTGGTTTCTGATAAAATTGAATGATAAGTTCTTAAATCATTTTTTGTAATTTCTTTAACTATAACATTTCTATTAATAGATCTTTGTATATTTTTTCTTGCAGAATTTTTCTCAAGATTATCCCATAATTCATTTTTAGATAAGGAGAGATCTATTAAGAATGTACACCAATTTTTAAGCTTAAATGGAATCTTAGAATTTAAAAACAATCCTGATGACAATGGATGTTCTGAACCTGAAACATAACCACGTTTTGACTTTAGATAATAAAATAATTGTTCAATAATATTAAACGCGTGTTCACTATCAAAAATTACTGGTCCATAGATCCATCTATAGAGATTTTTATTTCTAGATGATATTTTTGATAATATATTTCTGATTAGATTTTTTTGTGAAATATCTTGTTCGGATAATAAAAGTTGTCCAACAATTTTTCCTGATTGATCTAAGAAATTCAAGTATGAATTTTTGTACTTTATCGTTTTTTCAAAATATTTAGCTATTTCCTTGGTTTGATAAATAGTTCCATACTTAGATTCTAGTAATCTTTTATTCCAATTTTGATCAGGCTCGTTTGAGGATTCTATTGTAATCATTTTATTCACAAATCATTTTGAAATTAATTCACCAAAAATAGATTTAAAGAGAATTCTTATTTTCTTATCAATTAAAAATGTAACAAAAAAATATGTGGCAAGACATATTGTCAATTCAAGAATTAATTTTGGTAAAAAGTCATAAATACTAATTTGGTAATCTATTATCCTATCAGAAGTAAAGAAAAATATTAGGATTAGCACCAAAGTTGCAAAAGCAAATTTTCCTGTACTGACATATGGGAATTTGAATGCAGTTTGCTTTTTGACAAGAATTGATGCATAAGCTAAGAACGGAATTTGGATTAATAATGCAATCACGACCCACCATGTTACTAGTTCAGTTTCATTGAGTTCATATGAACTTGCAATTAATAGAATTATTGCAAGACTACCAATGTATACTCCATGATGTATGTTAAGTAATGTGGGAATTTGGAATAATTTACTTTTTGCTAGAGTTTTGTAAGTATAAGTTTTTTCTATGTCAACATTTTCAATTCCCATTAAAATTTGATATAAAGTGTTTGTAACTACATAGAGGAATGTTCTAAAAGAGTAAATTATTACAATCAATGATATGTCTTTGTAAGCTGGATTGAGTGCAAATAATGCTGGTTTTGAAAATATAATAGATATTCCAAGAAGGGGGATTGCAAAATACATCAGATATGTAAAATTTTCATTGATATGCTTGTGGCTTCCCATAGCTAAAAGTTTTGGATAAACAGATTGTGAAATTAATCCTGCATTTCCTATAATTGCAGCTATTGTTGAAGATATTGAAAAATATGCAACACCAATTACTGAATTTGTAATTATTGTATAAATCAAAACATCTAATGACCATATTAAATGAGACAAATTAGAGTATAAAGGAAGCCAAGAAAGTCTTAGCCAGTGTTTTAAAACATTAAAACTGAATTTTTCACGTAGTTGAGTTCTTGCAAAATAAATTTGAACGATGATTTTTGCAATAAATGCAATAAAAGTAGTTAGTATTGCGCCATCTACTCCCAAATCAAGTATATACACAAACAATAGTCCTGTAGGAATCTTGAGTGATTCAAATGCCAACAATCCATAACTTGAGGCATGAGGCTTATGACCAAGATTTACACTAGATATTGTTTGACTGACAAATGAAACCGGTAGAAGTAATGCTGCTAAAATCACAGTGTTGTATTGTAAGTTGCTAATCTGTGAAACATAGAACGAAAGAATAAGGTATATTGGGATTGAACCAATTGAAAAAAAAGTACTAGAGAATAACGATGTTCTTCCAATCTTTTCACCTCTTGCAATTTGCCGGGTAGTCCAAAAAGAGATTATTGGTTCTGCAATAAGAAAATACGAGATCATACTTCCAATTATTGCCCATATACCAAATTCTTCAGGTGATAATCTTCTTGTTACTATTAGTGTGAAAATAGCGCCTGTCAAGACGCTAATCAGCCCAGCAGCAACAGCTATTAGTCCGGAATAGGTTACTCTGATATCACTCAATTGATAAACTAGAATTTGATTCATCATATAAAGAAATAAAATCACTTTTTAGTTTAAATTGATAAAAATAATTTGCAGTTATAATTAACATGAAAGTTTCAGAACAAGAAAGAATCAAATCAAAAATATTCTCTATTAATCGTGAAAAATGGTTTGGTAGTAACTTTGATGTAAGATTTTATTTAATCTCAAAACTAAAGCAACAAAATAAGAGAATTCTTGATGTAGGCGGAGGCATAGGAATAATCTCTTCAGAAATGTCAAAGACAAATGATGTTATAAATTTGGATCTGAATTTCAAAGATTTGATTACATGTGTTCATACTAATCAAGATGTGAAATGTGTATGCGCATCAATGATCAACATACCTTTTTCTGATGATTCGTTTGATGTTGTAATTTCTTCAAGTGTTTTACAATATGCTAAATTAGAAGATACGAAATCAAAACAAATTAAACAAGTTAACGGTATTCAAACATATCCATCAGTTGAAAAAAGCATTAAAGAAATTCATAGAATACTAAAGCCAAATGGATTATTGTTTTTGATAACACAAAATAATTCATATTATAATTCATACATGTTAGAATACGATGAATTAATGAGAGCTTTGAATCTATATTTTCCATCTGGAAATATATCATTTTTTAATACATACCCAAGATTGAGTAGAAAATCTAGAAAACTAGATCTCAGTATAGTTATTCCAAAGATCAAATCAAAAATTTATGGTATTGATAAAACCATAAATTCATTGTTGAGAGTTCATGCTAGAAATAATTATAGTGTTTCATTTTATGGTGAAATAAAGAAGATATGAACAATAATGCCAAAAAATTATGTGTATTTCCAAATGATTCCTTAAAATCATATTTTGTGAAAGGTGAGATAAAGGAAAGATATTTTAATCCTGAAAACTATTTTGATGAAATCCATGTTATTTCTTTATTTGATGAGGAAATTGATAAGGAGGATGTAAAGGAGCTTGCAGGTAATGCAGTCATAAAGATCCATAAAATCGGTAAAGTTAATTTATCAAATTATAAAAAATTTCAGGATAAGATCTTTCATGTTGTAAATGAAATAAATCCGTCATTGATTAGAGCCTATAATCCATTAATTCAAGGCTGGTTAGCCACAAAAATTGCAAAAAAACTTGGAATACCTGTCATAATTTCAATTCATACAAATTATGATGAACAAAGGAATTTATTAAAAAAACAAAAAAAAATATTCAAGTTTTTTAAACTACAGTTTACTGCAAAAAAAATTGAAAAGTATGTTTTAGAGGAAGCTGATGCAGTAATTTGTGTTTATCAACACATTGTACCATATGTTAAGAATATGGGTGCAAACAATATTCACGTTATCTATAACAGAGTAAATTTTGAACATTTTTCACCTGAGATTGAACAGAAAATTAGAGACAATAAACCGATGATAATCTCAGTCGGACGGCTTATAGATCAAAAAAATCAAATGTATTTACTTGAGGCAATTAAAAATGTTGACGCAAAGCTATTGTTGATTGGTGATGGTCCTAATTTTAATACATTAAGTGAATTTATTCAAAAAAACCATATTGAAAATAAAGTGAACATGATCAAATCAGTTCCAAACAAGGAATTAGGTAGTTATTATACATCATGTGATATTTATGCTCAAGTTTTAGAAAATTTAGAGGGAGTACCAATTCCTGTTCTAGAAGCAATGGCGTGTGGGTTACCAGTAGTAATGTCAAATCACGATGAATCATATTCGGAAATAATAGATGATGCAGTAATTTTTTCTAATAATTCAGGAGAAGATTTTGCTGAAGCTTTTAAGAAATTACTTACTAATCCAGAATTAAGAGAACAACTAAAAAGTAAATCATTAGAAGTGATTAGCAATATCAACGGGAAAAAGATGGAAAAAAATGAATTTGAACTATATTATAGTTTGATAAAAACTAGAAAAGAAAAGATATAGAGTTTGAAGTGATTTTATTAGGATTATTTTTCCAGTAAATTGCCTGTAATGCAAACATGGAACCCCAAGAATTTACTCGTTTTCTTATTTTCCATCCTAAAAGATCCTTATAATATTCTTCGTAAAAACCACCATTAATTCTAGTATCTTCATCTAATGCTTGAAGTGATACAAGAAATGAGTATAATTTTTCTATAGAGTCGCTAAATTCATAAGATTTTCTATTAAAATCTACCAAAACCATTAGGCGAATTAACTGAGCTATGTGATATGATGTCTTTGTTTTCTGATATTTACTGTTATACCAGAGCAACATACTACCATCTTTTTCTATTTTATCTTGACACCACTCAAGACATTTAACACATTTTTTTAGATATTCTTCATTTTTTGTTACATGATAATAATGAAGTAAACCTTCTAAAGCATAACATAATGAATGAAGATGAATTGTTTTTTTGTTTGAGTGTAACACTAAACTGCCATCAGGCTTTTGATATTTTTGAATAGAAGCACATATGAGAGATGATCTATTGAGAAAAATTTCATCTTTAGTGAGATCATATAATCTAATTAAAGGAATAATTGTCTTTATGTGAAGACATCCTTTTTGTTTGTACCACAAGTTGGTGTCTTCTTCAAAAAATTTTGTATCCAAATTTTTATAGGGTTTTATTGTACCATCGGATTCAAGTGCATCATCAATAATCCACTGTGAAAGTAATTTTGAAAAATTTAGATATTTTTTATTTTTTGTTAACAGATAACAATCAAGAAGAGCATTTGCGCAAATTGCAGTATCAAAAGTATAAATTAAATTTCCTCTAGATTTGTCACTGTTAATTCCTTGTATAATTCCACCAAATTTATTAATTATTCCTATTAACCAATCAGCAGATTTTGAAGCATTTTCAATTAATGATTGTTCATGAAAAATTTCAAAGAGAAATCTCTGAGTGTTGATAAAATAACCAGTTATTTCAGGATAGAGAAATCCAAATTGGTTCTTATTTTGGTCAAAATAAGAATGAACCCCGCCTTTGTGTTTCCCATCTTTTTCAACTAGACCAGAATCATTTACCCAATTAGAGATTTTATTTATAGAGTTTAACAATTCAACATAACATTTTAGTGGTTCTTTAAAAAGCCTAAACTCATGAATATTCTAGCTGTTTTTTTTCATTTTCCACCAATTAGTGGGGGAGGGGTGGTTGTTGCAGTTGATATTGCTAATTCATTTGCTAAGATGGGTCATAATGTAACAGTTTTGACTCCAAACTTGATTTGGAAAGGTCCAGAATACAAACCAGAAATAGACTCTAGAATCAATATTATTCGTGTTGATGTTCCGTCAAGTAGTAATCTCAAAGTTGCTGCGAGAAGATGTAAGAATTCTTTAATCAATAAGGGAAGAGAAATAGCAGCAAAAAATAAATTTGATTTTATTTTTTCAATTTTTCATCCATTTCATTTTGCTCCAAATGCAGCTGTATCAATTTCAGAATATCTAAAAATTCCTGCAATTATAAAAATTGATGATGCTGTTTATGAAAAATCCATAGGATTAAAATCTATTCAAAGAAAAATTGAAAGAATGATTAGTAGTAAAGCATTAAAAAAAGCTGCAAAAATATTAGTAGCAAATGAGGGAACAAAGAAAATTGTAAGAGATTTCTATAATGTACCTCTTGAAAAAATTGGCATTATACCAAATGGAATTAATATAGATTTGTTTCACATAAATGGTGTAAAAAATTCAAAAATAGTTTTCTTTTCAGGAGTTATGTATCATCATAGAGGTGTAGATATTCTTTTAAAATCTGTACCAGCAGTAGTAAAGAAAGTACCAGAAGTCAAGTTTTTATTAATTGGAGAAGGACCGGAGTTAGATAATTTACAAAAAATTGTAAGAGATTACAATATAGAGAAAAATGTTGAATTTAGGAATTGGTTAGAAAGAAAAGAGATTATAAATTTTCTATCAGAAGTATCTATAGGAATAGGACCATTGCGTTCTACTACAGTGACAAAAGATGCTTTACCGATTAAAGTTTTAGAATACATGGCTGCATCATTGCCAATTATTGCTCAAAAAAATACTTTACCATATGATGTACTAATTGATGGAGAAAATGGTTTTTTTGTAAACAATGAAGAAGAATTGGCTACCAAGATCGTGTATCTTTTAGAAAATGAACAGAAATCAAAGGAAATGGGTTTAAAATCACGTGAAATAGTTTCAAATTTTGATTTGAAGTTAATTGCTCGTAAAATTGTTGATGAGTATGAGAATTTGAAAGTTTAGATTTTTGTCACAATAAATGAAGTATCTTTCATGCTGGTTTTATTTGAGTAACCATATGCTACTTTTTTAATAATATTTTGTATTTCTTTAGGCATTCTATAAAACTGGAATTTTTTTAACTTCCCTTTTAATGCAAGCATTTCATGAGGGCTAAATTTTTTAACAGAAAAGCCAAATTTTGAAAAAATTTCCTCCCATTCTTCATATGGATTTGTAAAAACATCAAATTGGTTTCGTCCTTCTTGACCAATATTAGGAGTTAGAAACCATGCAGGTGCATTTGGTTTTAATGTTCTATGTAGTTCTTCAGCAAAAAATTTGAAATTATGTATGTGTTCTATAACATAATATCCAGTTATACAGTCAAAAAAATCATCTTTAAAGGGAAATTTATCCTCGTTAAAATTCACTTTGAATACTTTGGATTTAATTGATTTATCAGTTTGAGATAGGACATAATCAGAACCATCTATTCCATATGCATCAACTCCAAAATCATTGAGGAATTGGACTAGTTCGCCATATGAACAACCAATATCTAATGTGGTGGATGGATGAAATTTTTCAATTATAAATTCTGCTCTTCGTTTCCATAGAGCAGGTCTAAATCGACCAGAAAAATATTCTTTATCATAATGTTTTTGTAAATCTTTGTCATCATACATTATTTAATTCACTTTCTTTTTTTTGTTATTTTATAAGATTATAAATCATTTTGAACAACTGATGTTTTTCTTTATGAGTGATACAATTTTTTCTGATGCATGTCCATTTCCAAATGGGGATTGTTTATGAGGAACAGTTGGATTTTTTGATGTATTTTTTATGGCCAAATTAATTTTTTGGGGATTAGTTCCTATTAATTCGGAAAATCCTTGAAATACAGCTTCCGGTCTATCTGTTGTTTTTCTTAGGACCAAAACTTTTTTTCTAATTTTTTCTGAAGTTGCTTCCTCTTGAATTCCACCAGAATCAGTAACAATAAATGAACATTTTTTCATCAATTCTAGCATCTCAAAATAACCAACGGATTCTAACAATAGTACATTATCAGATTTAGTTAATTGCTCATAAAGTTTGAATTCTTGTAATTTTTTAATTGTTCTTGGGTGTACTGGAAAAATAAAATCTTCATTAGAATTCAGTATAGTTCTAATGATAGGAATTAGTATTTTCTTGTCATCGACATTTTCTGCTCTATGTAATGTCATTAAAATAAAATTTGATTTGTCTATAGTAATTTGGGATTGTTTGGAAGAGAATTTTTCATAATTATTAATGGAATCTATTATAGTATTTCCAGTAATGAAAATTTTCCCATGTACTTTTTCATTAATTAAATTATTTTTAGCATTTTTTGTGGGTGCAAAAAGAAGTTCAGAGATGTGATCTGTTGCTATTCTATTATGTTCTTCTGGCATTCTCCAATCAAAGCTACGTAATCCTGATTCAATGTGACTGATTGGTATTCCTGATTTTAAAGAGCATACGCCTGCTGCTAGAACTGTATTTGTGTCACCTTGAACAATAACCGTTTCGGGTTTAATTTCAGTGAATATTTTTGCTAGTTTATTTATTATTTGACCAATTTGTATTACAGGAACTGTTCGTTCTATTTTTAACGAATAATCAGGTTTTCTGATTCCTAGTTGTTCAATAAATTTTAATCCCATATGATAATCAAAATGTTGTCCTGTAAAGATCACCGAGCAATCCTTTTTGTGAAGTTTGTTAATTACTGGTGCAAGTTTAATTATTTCCGGTCTTGTACCCATAACGATAGCTGTTTTCATGATATTCAGATTTTATCTCTATTATTACTATTTTGATTGATTAAGAATAGATTTGTAGATATTCAAGTAAAGATTTCCAACATGATTCCAGTCATATTTTTCCACATTTTTTGAGGCTTGATTTACTAATGATTCTCTAAATTGGTCATTGTTTAGCAGATAGATTATTTCTTTTACAAAAGATTGGATATCTTGAGGTTCGACAAGTATTCCAGTTATACCATTTTCAATAATTTCCTTATTTCCCCCAACATTAGATGCAATTATGGCGGTTTTGCATGCCATGGCTTCTAAAAGAGTAGAACTGATCCCTTCTTGTAATGAAGGTTGTATAAGAATATCAGACCCACGAATTAATGAGATCGTTTGTTTTTTGTTTTGATATCCCAGAAAATGAATATTTTTGTGAATTTTTATCAGATCTTTAATTTTTTGCTCTTCTGGTCCTGTACCTAAGATAATTAGATGTATTTCATCAGATAGTTTTTGTGCAATTGATATCAAAGAATTAGTTCCTTTTTCACGCGACAGTCTCCCTGCAAAAATTACTTGTTTTGTATATCTCTTATCTACATTAATTTCTAAAGACAATATGTCTATTGCATTTGGAACTTGAAAGACATTGTATCCCAAATTTGTATAATGATCAAATGCCTCTTTAGAAATTACAGTTATTGCATCTGCCCATTTCAGTGCATCTTTTTCATATTTTTCAGATATGTCCCCTGTTGTCTTTCCATGGATCTGATTAATTTGTTCTGAGAAAATCCCATGAAGTGACAGGACTTTTTTTCCTACAGCATTCTTCATTGCAAGCGCTGATGGTATGTTATGAGCATGAACAATATCTTGATCTTTTTTAAAATTAGCCTTTAAAAAAGATGAAATCATAAAACTTGGATTCTTTAATCCTTTAATCGGAATTGTAAACGTATTTTCTGAGGATATGATTTCCACATCATGATTATGTTTTTTCAGGAATTTTGTTAATCCTTGCACATGTTGAGCAATGCCACCAATTCCTGACTGAGTTGGAGAAATAATGAGAATTTTCACAAAACAAAATTAGTTGTAGATAATTTAAGGTCTTACTAGTTTACATTGTTGCCTGAGCAGCGTCATGGAACATCTGACTCTTTGCACAACCAGCTGCAAGCTCATCGCCTGCTCCACGTCTCATAAGACCTCTATACAGACCATCTTCTAATTTGACACCTTCTCTTTGCTCCCATTCCTCTACTGTAATAGAATATTTCTTTTGAATTCTGTCTCTATACCATTCTGGAATTACATTAAATGCGCAAAATGGAACGATTCTAAGGTCTGGAGTCAGATAGTGAATATCACATCTTTGTAATCTTTCCAAGTCTTCATTGTATTTGTCCTGAAAGTGCATCATGCCTAAGAACAATCCCTTGACATGCCATGAGCCAATTGATTCAAATGATCTCTTCATCAAAATATTGCCAAACATCTTTGCCAAGTCCAATCCTGCTGGTTGTTTCTTTGTATCAACAAAGCCCTTTAGTTTTCTTACAACTTCTAGCATTGTGAAATATTTGTTTTTACCAGAACGAATCTCTTCTGCTTTGTCCTCAAATAGTTCAAGCATTCCTTGAATGTCACAGAATTTAGTTAGTGGGACAAACTTCTTTGTCTCTGCGTCTTCAAAGATGTATGTCCCTGCACCACAAGCAAAATGGATAGATAACTCATACTTTGGTTTGCTGGAAAATGCCTCAATAACATTAGTTAATGGCATGCAACTTGGTACTGGGAACCAATCATCAACGGTTACCTCGCCGTTTGTCTGCTCTTCAATTCTTTGAATACAATCGGGAACTGTGATTCTGTATTTTTCACGTTCTCCTTTGCCCATTCTTCCAGTTAGTGATACTGGTTGAAAGTTAACAGCGTGAACTACATCCATGTTCTTTTGTGCATATCTAATAATTCCACCTAGTTCGTGGTCGTTAATTGATTTGATTACAGTTGGAACAAATACTACAGTAGTACCTGTCTTTCTGCAGCTGTCAAGTGCATATGGAATCTCCCAGTGATTCTTTGGATTTGTTCTTGCAGTTACACCGTCAAAGGAAAGATACAAATTGTTACATCCAGCCAGTCTAACTTCTCTTGCAGCCTCTGGATCCATTGCATGTCTTATTCCATTGGTGTTCATCTGGACATGGTCAACTCCTTCTTCTTTCATTATTTTAATAATATCAGCAATGTCTTCTCTAAGCATTGGCTCGCCGCCAGTAATCTGAATAGAGTTACCTGGAATTGGTCTTTCAGCCTTCAGGGTCTTCATCATTCCTCTTACTTGAGTGTGATCTGGCTCGTACATGTAAGCACCTTCAAGGCCTTTCTTTACATAAAAAAAGCAATACCAGCATGTCAAATCACATCTGTTAGTTACAATCATGTTTGACAGTCCACTATGGGACAAATGATTTGAGCACAATCCACAGTTATTTGGACATGAGCATTTGTCAATCATTACGTTTGGAGCATGTGCACCTTTACCATCCATCCAATATGTACTGAATTTCTTGTACATTTGATAAGAACCAAAGTATAATTCCTCACATTCACCATGAGTTGGACAAATCTTTGACATGTAGACTTTGTCGTCTCTCTCAAATACTTCAGCATCTAAGATCATGTTACAGTCTGGACAGATGCTTTGAGTGAATCTAATGGTAGATTTCTTTCCTAGACTTTTACTTGATTGATTGGAGATCTGAATTAATGCCATGACTATATGGGGAATTTTTCTGAAATGGTATATAATGCATTTCATACTTGGCCCCGTGTGGAATTTAGGAATCAGGCATGGCTAATTTAAATATCAAAACGGATCGACTAGATCGCATGAACATATCTGATAAGACAAGAAAGGCTCTAGAAAAAATAGGTCTTACCAGCTATGAAATTAGGACATTTTCCTCATTACTTAAAACAGGAGAGTTGACAGCATCTGATCTTAGTCAAAAATCAGGTGTTCCTTATTCAAAAATTTATGAGGTGTTGGGAACATTAGAAGAAAAAGGATGGATTGGCTCTGATGATTCCAGACCGACAAAATACTTTGCAAAATCTCCATCCACTGGATTGGAGACTACAAAACAGAAAATGGAAAACGATTTTTCACAAAATCAAAGTATCATTCTAAATGAATTGGTGCCGTTGTATGAAAAAAGTGGAACAAGTGAGAGACCAGACATATGGGTATTATCAGGTGCAATAAACATCGCTTCAAAAATTTTGGAGATGGTAGAGTCTTGCAGAAATGAAGTAATGATTGCATTACCTGAAGCAGGACAGGAATTAGTTAGACAGGCATTACCAAAATTAAGATCATTACACGATAAGGGTGTAGACATTACAATATTAACTTCAGATAAAATGGACAAAGAGTCCCTCAAGGCAATAAGTAGAGTTGCAACTGTAAAAATCAAAAAAGGGCTCTTTGGAGGAGGGATAATTTCAGATAAAAGATATGTAGTGATTTTACTGGGTCCAGAAATGGGAGAGATGAATACATCGGATCTAGTTGCAATTTGGGCAGATCATGCCGGATTGGCTGGATTTGCGCGACAATACTTTGAATATTTATTAAAAGATTCAAAGGTGATGTGATATGGATGCAGTAAATGATGAAAATGATGAGATTCTTTTTGTAGGAACTGCTGAAGCTGAACATGTTGAAATGTATCTAAAGGCAATTTGGCATATTAAAGAAAGGGGAGAAGATGTCAAAATCAGTACAATTGCAAAAATGCTTAATGTCAGACAGCCAAGTGTTGTACAAATGCTCAAAAAATTAAATGAGAAAAATCTTGTAAACTATAACAAAGCAGGTGTGACTCTAACTCAGGACGGAGAAAGAATCGGCTCGAGCATGATGAGAAATAGCAGATTACTGGAAGTTTTGATGGATAGCGCATTAAAGGTTGCAATTGACGAAGAGATGGTATGTGGGATTGAACATCACATGAATAAACAATTTACAGATGCTCTTTGTACCATGCTAAAGCATCCAAAAAAATGTCCCCATGATCATGAGATTCCAATGGGCGAATGTTGTAAATCAACTTAAAGATAAATTTCTTCAATTCAAATGATCCCAAAGGATATATCGTATTGAAAATCATATCAGACATGGCATGTTTTTGTGGCTGTGAAAGTTGGCAAAAAAATGATGACGGATTCAAAGTAGCATGTGTAAAGTGTGGTCATGGACCTCAAAATCATGATGAAGAATTCAGAGCTTCTGCAAGAAAGAACGAATCACAAAGTCAGAAACGCGATGCAGACTTTGGATAAATTATTCGCCAATAATTTTAACTAAAACTCTTTTTGGTCTTTGTCCATCAAATTCCCCATAGAAGATTTGCTCCCATGGACCAAAATCCAATTTGCCATTTGTAATAGCAACAACAACTTCTCTTCCCATTACTTGTCGTTTTAGATGGGCATCAGCATTGTCTTCACCCGTTTTGTTGTGTTCATATTGATCAATGGGCTCATGTGGTGCAAGTGCTTCTAACCATTTTTCATAATCCTGATGTAATCCACTTTCATTATCATTAATGAAAACACTTGCTGTGATGTGCATTGCATTTACAAGACAAAGTCCTTCTTGCACTTTACTTTTGAGAACTAGTTTTCTTATGTCAGGAGTAATATTGACAAAAGCCCTCCGTGTTTTTACATTATAGGTAAGATATTCAGTCAAGGATTTCATGATGTGAAATTATCATGTCTGTCATAAAAATTCTAAGAGCAGGCTCAGAACTCAAGATCCTCATCATCAATCAAAGGGATAGGGTCATCACTGCCCGCAAGGCATAATTCAGGCAGATGCCTATTGAGTCTTTCAAGAAGCAAGATCGGAACAACTTTCTTTCCATAATATTATAAATGGCGAATTGTTGATTCATTCAAAATGGTTGCAATTGATACCCCAGCATCATTGGAAAGTTTTAGAAGATTCATTATTGGTAGCACATGCCGTTCTTATGCTCCAAGAAGTTACTTGGAAGATTCAGAAGTATTTGCAGAACGAGAAGACAGTTTGGGGTCAATTTATGTGGAAGCAGCAGACAAGGTCACTTTGAAAAAAGTAAGAGATATTACATTTGTTAATGCAAGAGACATTCTTGGAATTATCTATAATTCAAAGAGTGGAAATACAGCACTAAAGTGGCGTCAACTAAGAAAAAATAATGGAAAGGTTGTAGGTGAAGCCTCTGCAAATTCTCTAACAAACCTAGCTGAATCGGGTGTTCTTACTTTGGATTGGGTCGAAAATTACCTCAAGAAAAAAACTGAAGAGTCAAAAACTAGCGAAGTTACAAGCTAAACTCTTTTGTTTCTGTTAACTAGAATAACATCATGATTACAAAAATAATTGATGAGAATTCCATTTCTGTAATGCCAGAAGATTCTGACGATCTATTAAATCTACGTCGTGTAATCAAAGAAGGAGACAGAATAGTAGGGGATACCACCAGAGTAATCAAATTAGAAAAAGATTATGCAAGACCTGACAAAGGAGAAAGAATCAGAGTAAGAATTGCACTTAATGTAGAAAAAATATCACTAGACGGTGTTTTAGACAGATTAAGAATTGGTGGTACCATATTAGAATCAAGTAATGAATCTGTGCCGCATGGTTCACATCATTCGTTTATTCTTAAAGTAAATGACGGCATTACAATTACAAAAAAAAATTGGTTGCCAGTAGAGAAAAATCTAATTGAGTCAAACAACAAGCAAATAGGTTTTGTTCTAGTTGCAATCGATACTGGGGATTGTGGTATTGCGAGACTAAGAGGAACGCATTTGGAGTTTATTCCAAATATTTATTCAGGTTCAGGAGGAAAAAGATACAAAACAAGTTTCAATATTGAAAAATTCTTTGAACAAATTCAACAGGCAGTATTTTCAGTAGTTAAAGAAACAGATTTCATTGTTATTTTTGGTCCAGGAGAAACAAAGAAAAGATTTTCTAATTTTCTTCAAAAATCCCAAAATGCTCAAAAATATAAAATTCAGGTTGCAGAAGGAATTGATTCTGGCGGAGAAGATGGAATTTACACCTTTACAAAATCTCAAACCATGAAGGAGATAATGTCAGAAAGTAAATTGGCTAAAGTATCTTCTATTATTGATGAGATCATGCTAAGAGCGAACAAAAAAAGCAGAAAATTTACTATGGGATTTGAGGAAACTCTTAAAGCAAACCAATTTGGTGCTGTTGAATTACTTGTTTTTTCAGATAAGGCAATTCAAACAAATGATGAAAAAAAGATCATAGAACTTCTTAACGATGCAGAAAGCAAGGGCGTAAAAACTTACAGTGTAGATTCATCTACAGATATTGGTCTTAGAGTAACGGGATTGGGAGGAATAGTTTCTTTGCTGCGTTATGCCATAGAATCCTAGGTTGTTGATTCCACTAGCCATTTAAGATAAGATTTGTTTATTGATGTAATGTTAATTTCAGCAATTTCTGGTATTTCATAAGGATGGGTTGCTTTGATTTTTTCTTTAAGAGATTTTTTGTTTTTTTGTGTGGTTTTAAATAATGCAAGATATTCGGATGTATTTTCAATTTTGCCTTGCCAAGAATAAACTGATGAAATTTTAGTAATGTTAACACAGGCAACGATTTTATTTTGGACTAACTCGTTTGCAATTTTAGTAATTGATTTTTTGTTAGGGTAAGTTGAGATAATTATGATTGGTTTCATAGCAACCGATAAATGTCCGTAGTTTAAAAAATTAACAATTAGTTTGGAACTTGATTTTATTACTGAAAATTCGATTATCTATGTGTTAATAGCGTGGGTAGTGATTTTGGGAGTTGCCAAGGGATTAAAATTAGAAAAACATGGCTTTGAGCTAAAAATATACAGTCTGGTATACAAAAATCAGCAAGTACAGTCGGTTCTAACAAAAATTCTAGGACGAACCAGGCGAGGAATCAAAGTTTTTGCCAATGTCAGTGTGGTTGCTGGCTTTCTTATGATGGGTTTTGCATTTTGGTTTTTGCTATCAAATGTTTCAAAATACTTTGTAGCTCCAACTGAATTCTCACAGTTAACGGTATTAATTCCAGGTGTAACTTTGACATCTTCATCATCGATTCTATACTTTTTACTTTCAATACCAGTTGTCTTGGTTGTTCACGAAGGTGCTCACGGTATTGTTGCAACACTAGAAAAAATCAAGATCAAAACAGGTGGGTTTGCAATATTTATTGCGATGTTTGCAGGATTTGTAGAACCAGATGAGGAGGAATTTAACAAGGCAAAAAAGATTTCAAAATTAAGAGTTATAGGTGCAGGAGCTACTTCAAACGTGATTTTTGCATTGGTGTTAGGAGTAATACTGTTGACAAATCCGTTCTTTGCAATGGTCGTACCTGAACCATTACTAAGTATATTTTATGATTTACCAGATGGGGTATTGGTACTTTCAATTATTGAAAATTCTGGTGCAGAAAGAGCAGGATTACTAGCAAACGATATCATTACTTCAATTAATGGAATCCAGATATTGAGTCCGTTAGATTTTCAAAAGACAGATCTAATTCCTGGTGAAATTGCCAAAGTTTCGATACTTAGAGATGGGCAGACATTACAATTTCCCGTTGAAGTGATACCATCACCTGAAGATCCTAAGAGAGGATTAATTGGAATCATAAGAGACAATTCATTTGCATACAAACCTGTCTTGAATTTTATTGAATGGAAAGATCCAGGAGTTTCAATGTTCTTGTTATGGTTATGGATGATTTCATTTTTTATTGGAGTAATCAATATGTTGCCACTACCAATTTTAGATGGAGGAAAATTCATTCACACTATTATCGATAAAAAAATATCAGACAAGGCAGTAAATACAACAATGTGGGGAATTTACGCATTCACATTTGGATTATTTGGCTTGAATATTGCATTATCATACATCAAATCAGGCTGGTTTACCATCTAAAAAATACCTAAAGAATCATTAATGAAAAAAAATTGTAGAATTTAATGAAATGTGATAGATGTGAAAATCATGCAGCATATACTCGTAAATATTCCGGAGAAAAATTATGTTCAAAGTGTTTTTCAAATTCTATCCTAAGAAAAACTGCAAAAACTATTTCAAAATATAATATGATTCAGAATAATGAATTGGTAGCTGTTGCAGTATCTGGCGGTAAAGACTCACTTGCTTTGCTAAATATCATTAATCAAATGGCTGCCACACATAATTTTAGAATTAAGGCAATAACAATTGATGAGGGAATTCCTGGATATAGAAATGAGGCATTGGAAATTGTTCAAGCGTTTTGTGCTAAATTAAATGTAGAACACAAAGTTTTTTCTTACAAAGAATTGTTTGATTTAACACTGGATGAAGCATTAGATTTGAGGGGAAGTGAAAAAACATCTTCGTGTTCTATATGTGGAACTTTAAGAAGACGCGCAATTGATCATGCAGCAAAAGATATTGGTGCAGATATAATTGCCACGGGGCATAATTTAGATGACACATTACAGACATTTGTGATAAACATGTTATCTGGTGATACTAATAAAATTGGTTGGATGGATCCTGATACTTCTAGCAATACATTGAGAAAAATAAAACCATTTTGTGAGATTTATGAGTCTGAAATTGTATTTTATGCATTTACAAACGATATTCCATTTCAATCAGAGCCTTGTCCACACATGAATGAGGGAATAAGAACAGAGATTCGTGAATTTTTAAATTCCTTGGAAGGGCAGCATAGTGGAATTAAAAATAATCTCTATCAATCAATAATCAAAGTATCTCAAATTGTAAAGGATACTAACTATAAACAAAAGACAATTTGTGTAAAATGTGGCAATGAATGCACTGGAAAGATCTGCTCTGTTTGTAATATGGTTTTAAAACTAAAAGAAAATCAAACCTAATGCAAATATAACATACCGTCTTAGAAAAAACGGTAGTAGGTAGGATTGGGGTGCCAGCCGTGCCCTGTTCTGAAACCGGCTATATGCAGAGATCAGTAACTGTTGGGTAAATCTCTAGATAGGTAATTCCCGCTTGGTGTGCGGAAATGAAATCACGCCGAGGCGGGTGGTTGCAGAACTAGAATTATCCGAAGGGATAACGTCCAAGTTCGAACCATTGAAATGGATGAGGTCCGGGAGGGAGCAATCGTAAGGTGGAGCATCCACGCTTCCTCGTCTACGTGGCGGATCTTGTATGCCTTGAAATGGGGCTATCCGTCTAGACTGGAACCAACAGATCTACTACCTTTATAATTAAAATTAAATTTTTATTGTCATGGAAGGAATAATTTCTTTTGGAAACAAGAGAAGTTATGATGATTTTAAAAAACAAATTCCAAGTACAATACAACCACTTTTTGATTCAATAAGAGAATTTTGTCTTTCATTAGGGGAAAATGTGGTTGAAGATATCAGAATGCACAGAGCTGTTTTTGGAAAATCTATGACATTTAGATGGTTTGCAGATGTAGAACCAGAAAGAGAAGGTATTATAATTAAAATTCAGAAAAACAGGAAAGAAGATCCTAAAATTTTACAAATCAAAATAGGACA
>Ga0209520_10000210_pt1 | contig 31273 bp, 31 predicted proteins | sample Rifsed16ft1_FD_184009 | JGI IMG/M metagenome (GOLD analysis project Ga0209520, IMG submission 184009) | Soil microbial communities from Rifle, Colorado, USA - sediment 16ft 1 (version 2) | ecosystem: Environmental > Terrestrial > Deep subsurface > Rock core/Sediment | place: Rifle, Colorado...
ACATGAAAAGCTTGGCAATCCTAATCACCTATGATAGAGAAGACATTGTAAAAGAGGCCCTTGCCCTTTGTGAATCAGCAGGATACCAAGTTTTCAAAATAATCAAGCAGAAATTTCTTAACAAAGCAAAATTTGGCATAGGTGAAGGAAAGGTGGAGGAATTAAACGAATTAATAAAATCAACAAAACCAGATGTCATAATTTTTGATGAATATCTCAAGCCAAGTCAGAACTACAACCTTGCTTCCAAGCTAAAAACCAACATAATGGATAGAGAATCTTTGATTCTTGAGATATTTGATCGTAATGCAACAAGTTCAGAATCAAAATTACAGGTAAAGATGGCACAACTAAGATATGAAATGTCACATGCAAAGGAAAAAGTCAGATTGGCAAAAATGGGAGAACAGCCTGGTTTCATGGGAATTGGTAAATTCGAAGTTGATGTTTATTTCAACGATATCAAAAACAGAATGACTGCTATCAAATCAAAACTGGTAAAAGCTGGAAAACAACGCGCATTACATAGACAAAGTAGAGACAGGATAGGATTCAAAACTATCTCTTTAGCAGGCTATACATCAGCCGGAAAGACTACTCTCTTTAATGCTTTAACAGGTGAGAAACAAGAAGAAAATGTAAAGCTCTTCACAACCCTTTCTACAACAACAAGAAAAATCAAACTTTCAAAAACTGAAGTTCTAATATCAGATACTGTTGGATTCATAAGCAGACTTCCTGCGTATATGATCGAAGCTTTCAAATCTACACTTGAGGAACTTATCTACACAGATGTGGTGATACTTGTAATTGACATAAGTGATCCCATTTTTGAATTAAAAAAGAAATTCAGAAGTTGTATAGGCACGTTGGAAGAACTTGGTGTAGACCAAGACAAAATAATTTTTGTGTTAAATAAATCAGATCTTGTAATAGCAGATGAAATTATGGAAAAAGTAGATTATCTGGGATTAAAAGAAAACAAAAAATGGCTTCCTATCTCCGCAGTAACAAAACAAAATATTTTACAACTAAAGGATCTTCTGTTAATTATTTTAGAAAGTAAACCGAAAGTGACTGAAAAATTGAAAGCACAACAATCAGAATTCAAGATTGATTATGAAGATTGAAGTGTTAAGAATAGGTCAGAGACTAGTACGTGACGATAGAGTAACAACGCATGTTGCGCTTGTTTCAAGAGCTTTTGGAGCTTCGAAAATACTTATGCAGGAAGTCAATCCAGAAATCAAAAGAACGATATCTGACATAAACAGAACGTGGGGAAGTACGTTTGAAGTGGAAATCATAGATAATTGGAAAAAAGTTTTAAAATCAAAAAAGAATTCTTTCAAAATTGTTCATTTAACAATGTATGGTGAAAACATTGATTCTGTAACAGATAAGTTGAAACAAGAAGAACAAATCCTCATTGTTGTAGGAGCAGAGAAAGTCCCGCGTGAGGTATACGACCTAGCAGATTACAATGTGGCTGTTGGTAATCAACCTCATTCTGAGATTAGTGCGTTGGCAGTATTATTAGATAGGATTTTGCAAGGAAGACAATTTCTTAAAAAACATGAAAATGCTCAGAAAGAAATTGTTCCTACTAAACGAGGAAAAAAAGTATTAGAGAAAACAATTGATTAAATATAGAATCTAAATCAAAGACGATAATGACAAATAGTCATGAAGATCCTTTTGTAAAAATAGCAGCTTTGATTGGCGGGGATGAATATCTCAAAGTTGCTCGCTCGCTTTTAAATACAGAGGATGCTACTGATGAAGAAATTGCGAGTTCTACGGGTCTGAGAATAAATATAGTAAGAAAAGTGTTATACGATCTTTTTGGAAAGGCTCTGATCACGGGCATTAGGGTAAAAGATGAAAAAAAGGGTTGGTTTGTTTATCGATGGCGTGCACGAAAGGATGAGGTAGATAACTTCATAGAAAACCAAAAAAAGAAAATTACTGAAAGGCTACAACAAAGATTAGATTATGAAAGTTCTGCCGAATTTTATCATTGTGGAAATGAAGACTGTACAAAACTTACATTTGAGAAGGCATTGGATTTGTCTTTCAAATGTCCCACTTGTGGAAAGCTTGTGAATATAATAAAAAATGATAAACTCAAGAAAGCACTTCAGTATAAAATTGATGAGTTACATGAAGACCTAAAACACTAAACGACATATCTAAGTACTAACTCATTTTTTAGACGGTGTATATTTTTTAGTTTGAGGGAACAAGATTGTGAGATTTTGCTAAAACCATCTCCTTCTACTAATGAAATTGCGTTTTTACCACCAAGTATGAAGGGTGTAAGTGTTACTATAATTTCATCAACAAGATCATTTTTGAAAAATGACCAGTTAGTTGTTCCACCACCTTCAACTAAGAGTTTTTTGATATTTTTCTTTTTTAGAATACATAGTAATTTTTTCAAGTTTATTTTTTTATGACCACATTTTATTACTTCTAGACCATATCGTTGTAATCTAGCAACATTTTTTTCGGAGATCTTTTCAGATACAGCAATTATTGTTGGAATTGTTTTGCATGTTTGAATTATTTTTGAATTAGATTTTATAGAACCAGTAGAATCCAAAATTATTCTGATAGGATTTTTTCCCTTTACATATCTGACTGTCAAAGAAGGATCATCGATCATCATTGTACGTTTTCCAATTAGTATTGCATCTACATTTGATCTAAGTTTATGTACTCTTACAAGATCTTTTTTTGAAGATAGTCTAGAGTCTCCAGTTTTTGTTGCCATATTTCCATCTAAGCTTATGGCTGCACTAAGTATTACATACGGTCTAGATTTTACCATGTATTATTTTACCACCAATCATTACTGCTTTGATTACGGTTTCAGATGCTCTGTGCACAATTGAAGCGTATGGATCATGCATTGGTTCTAAATCTATTTCATGTTTATCTATGAAAATACAGTCTGCTAAATTATTTGGTTGAATTGAACCCAGTTTTTCATTTTGAAGCATATTTCCTGCATTTACTGTGGCCATTTTTAGTATGGATTTTGGAGAAAATCTCTTTTTTTGCATACCCATAGAGACTTTCCAAAGATAATCCATTTCCCTAAACATGTCTGGCGAGTTTATCATGACATTATCTGTCCCTATGGTAATATTGCATCCATTTTGAATCATTAAATTCACATCAGGGATTCCTTCTGCCAGAGAAGCATTGGCCCTAGGACAAACGACAATACTTGTTTTATGTTTTGAAGCAAGAAGAAGATCTTTTTTTGATGCGTGTGTCATATGAATTAGAAAATGTGGTTTTAAGATCATAGCTCTTTGAGTTTCCGTTTTTCCTGTTGTTTTTTTTGAAATTTCACAACCTTCGATTGTTTCTGCGGAATGAATCGCTCTTAGTTTTTTGGTTTGAGAATAATATCTTAGTACTGGATTGCTGTTTTCATTTGGGCTACTTATTCCAAGTCCATCGCATTTTTGTAATAGTGTAAAAAGTTCCTTCTTTTTAGAATCAGGTAATGATGTGTTTTTTTTAATTAGTTTGTGGTCTTGATAATAATCTATTCTACCTAGAATGATGGATCTTAATGGAAGATTAGATATTGCCTTTTGTAAGATGTCTATTCCTTCAAGTCCGCCTTCTCTGAAATCAACAAAGGTTGTTATTCCTTTTTTCATCATAGAAATGCATGAATTTCTGATAAAACTGGTAAGATGCGATGGTTTAGTATTTTGTAAAATCTTTTGTTTAAATCCCATAACTGGATGAATTTTTTCTTCTACTCTATAATCTATACCAATATCCTTTGCTATTGAATCACCTACATGAGTGTGAGCATTAACAAATCCTGGAATTACTAAAAGCCCTTCACAATCATGAACTTCTTCTTTTTGTACTGGTTTGAGAGCAGTATCTAGTTTATTAAAAAATTGACCAGAAATACGCATGTTTGTGTGTAGGACATACTCTAGTTCTCTGCCGTAAAGCACACTGATATTTTTTATCAGCATGTCAGTTCAAGCACTCGCTGCTTTTTTCCAGAATCCCTCATTTCTCGTATGGTATCAAGGGATTTTGTTGCGAGATTAGCAGCTTCTCGTGCTGTCTTTGCAGTTCCTATTCCACAATTCATAGAAATACCATATTTTTTTTCTATTAGTTCCAAAAATTTTGTTACGTTTTCTTTTGCAGTTGAAGATGAAATAATCATAAAGTTATCTCCGCCCATAAAGAATGTGAGTGAATTTTGTATTAGGAAGAATTCTGACATTTCAGAATATAATTTGAATATTAACGAAGAAATTTCATATGATGATTTTTTTGTAGATATTGATGTAGATCCATCGATGTCCATGTGAATTATGCTTACTGTTTGTTCTGATTTTCCATCCACAAAACCAAATATGTCAAGTTCTTTGTTTAAGATAGTCTTTGATTTTCTTGCGTTATCTGCTTGGAGATTTGCATCAAATGGAGACTGTCCATATCCTATAGTCATAGAAAATTCGAGTTCAAACGAATCTTTTAATTTCTTTTGAATTTCCATATGATCATTTAGAGAAAGGCCATTTGTAATTACAAATAACTCATCAAATCTATTAGCAAAAACAAGACAGTTTTTTTCTGAGAAGAGTTTTTGCATTTCTTTGTATAAAGAGGATTGAAGCATCTGGAGTTTGTGCTCTCTGTCACTTCCAAGAGTAAGTGTCCATTGACCGTATCCCGTTATTTTTATAATAGTAAGCTGGATCATTTTATACTTCCTAACTGATTTGCTATTTTTACTATGGCTTCTACTGCTCTTTCTGCTACAGGTCTTATTCTTGCCTGTGCTTGTCTTTCTGTCATGCCTGGACCTGTGATCCCAAGAGTCACTGGTTTTTTGTATTTTACGGCAAGTTCTGTTAGAGATTTAGCAACTGCATTTGCAATGAGTTCATCATGTTTTGTTTCTCCTTTTATTACAGCACCAAGCGTTACAACAGCATCAATCTCTTTTTTTTGTAATAATGCATCAATCACAATTGGCATATCGAATATACCGGGAACTTTACAAGTGAATTTTATGTTTAGTTTAAGACTTTTTGCCTTTTCAAGCGCCACGTCAAGCATTTTTGAAGTCACTTCTTGGTTAAACTCCGCAGTCACAATTGCAATATTCAAAATTAATGCACCTTAGAGAATTCTAAAAGTTCTTTACCTTCTAGAAACGGAATTGCGTTTTCTTTTGCATATTTTTTAGCTTTTTCAACTGATAAGGCGGTATACGATTCTGAATCCAGCATCTCACAAATTGCTGCAACAGGTGATAATTTTGAGAGATTCATCAGATATATCGACATTTCTGTGTGACCTAATCTATTTGATAATAATCCATTTTTTGCTATTAACACAGGTACATGTCCTGGAGTTTTAAAGGAAGAGATGAATTCTTGTTTTTTATTTCCATTTAGATTTTTGTAAAGACTGGCCATTTCTTTTATTGTTAGAGATCTGTCTCTATCAGTTATTCCAGTGTAAGTCTGGATATGATTTATTGAAATTGAAAAAGATGGTTGATCACCATATGGTGCTTTTCCCATAATCATTTTTTTAGATTCGTTATCAACTTCTTGCGAATTGGAAAGAATATCATGCATATAGTGCAATCCTAAGTTTTGAGCAAATGAGTGGTTTATCGTGAGACAAACAAGCCCCCCTGCATGTTGACGCATTCTTGCTATGTGTGCAGGAGTAACAAACTCCGCTGCGACTAGCATGTCTACCTCATTCTCACGTTTTCCTGCATCATGAAGTAGAATAAACTCGCCTCTTTTTAGTGAAGAAATTGTTTCAGTTAGAGACATTTAATAAAATGATCATTTTAGTAATTATAAAGCTTACTACAAAATTAGTTACTACTACAAAAGTAGTAAATTGTCATCTTTTAGCAGTTGCGTATTTGCCAAGTATATCGGTTTCAATATTAACTTTGTCGCCAATTTTTTTAGAATTAAGATTTGTAGTTTCCATTGTATGTGGTATGATGCATACGGAAATTTTATTTTTTATTACATCAACTAGTGTTAAGCTTATTCCATCTATTGCAATTGATCCTTTTTTAACAACATATTTTGTTAGATCATTTGTAAGTTCGATCCAGAGTTTGATTTCTTTTGGTAATTTTTCTATGTTTATTATTTTTCCAGTACCATCGATGTGTCCTAGAACAAAATGACCTTCCATTCTGTCACCAACCTTCAAGCTACGTTCTATGTTTACTTTATCTCCAGATTCTAGTTTTCCAAGATCAGTTTTCCTTATAGTTTCTCCAATCATTTCAAATTCTGCTTCGCCCTTAGAAATTTTTGTAACAGTAAGGCAAACACCATTTATTGCAACACTATGACCAGCTTTGAGTCTTTTTGCAAGATTACCTAGATCCACTTTCATCTTGGCAGCACTTCGAGTATTTGTTTTCTTTTCAAATTTCTTTATTATTCCAATACCTTCTACTATCCCTGTGAACACTTGATAAAATTATTCTAAAGCGTATAAATTACTTATTTTTTGTGCTGTTAATTTCGTGCCTACGTTTGTTCTAGATGTTCCTCACTGAATCCAATAATGCCTTAGCTCGCTTAAAATGAACTTCGTCAATCATCTTTCCTTCCACTACTGTTGCTCCTTTGTTTTTCTTTGTTGACTCTACGTAGACTTGGCATACCTTTTCTGCCCATTCTACCTCATCTTTGGTGGGATGAAATATCCTGTGTACAGCTGATATCTGGTTTGGATGAATTGTACTTTTTCCTACGTATCCTAGATTTCTTCCAATTATACAATCTTGTTCAAGACCGGTTTCATCATTTAGATCTTGCCAGATAGCATCTATTGCATATTTTCTGGCTGCTTTTGCATCTAGTGGAATTTTGGCTCTTGCATATTTTGCACCATCAGCTTGTTTTGTATATTCTATACCCATATCATTTAACAAATCAAACACACCAAACACCACAAAAGATGTTCTCTTGCTTGATGATGCAATATTGTACGCGTTTACCACTCCTTCAGCAGATTCTATTGATGGTATTAGTTCAATTGGTTTAAGTTTACGTTTTTTCTCCAAGGCCACAAGAAGTTTTTCAATTTTTTTAAATTCTTTTACATTATTCACTTTTGGAACAACTATACCATCAATTCCTTTCTGAACTATTTGACGTAAATCATCAGGAATTAATCCAGAGACTGGTGAATTTGTTCGTACATATACTTCAGCTTTGTATTCAGAGCGTTTTGTCAAGGCTTTTTTGATAAGATTTCTTGCAGAATCTTTTTCATTTAGTGGGACAGAATCTTCTAAATCAAAGCACACTATATCTCCAAGTAGAGTCTTTGCCTTTTCTAAAAATCTGAGATTGTTTCCTGGAACAAAAATGAGGCTTCGCAAAAGTCTAGCCATGAAATAGACTAGACTTAGGGTTTCATTAAGATTTTACCAAATAGGCCTTTGCCAGTCAGCATCTTCGTGTGTGCTTCGGCAGCCTGTTCAAATGAATATGCTGAATCAATTACTGCTTTTATCTTACCTTTTCCCATCCAGTATAATCCTTGTTCTAATTCAGCTTTAGTTCCTTGTGTAGAGCCTAGTATGTTAGTTCCTTTGAAGAATATGTGTCTTAGATCAGTTTTTGCATCATAGCCAGTTGTTGCACCACAAGAAACAAGTGTTCCACCGTACTTTAGCAAAGTAAGCTGTTGGTTCCAGTGTGTTTGTCCAATGTGATCAAATGAAACATCAATTCCAGGAATTACACCTGTTTTAGCACTAATTTCTTTTGTAATCTTAAAGACTTCTTTGCCCCAATCTTCTTTTCTGTGATCTACAGCATAATCAGCACCAAGTTCTTTTAATTTGTCTAGTTTGTCAGGACTTGCTGTTGAAATTACGGTACAGTTGTAAAGTTTTGCAATTTGAATACCAAAACTTCCAACACCAGAACCACCGCCCATGATAAGTACAGTTTGACCTGGTCGTATCTTCGCTCTACCTACAAGCATGTGCCACGATGTAAGTAGTGTCATTGATGCAGCTGCCGCTTCATCAAAACTGACTCCCCCAGGAATCTTTGCAACATTTACTTCTGGCAAGTGAGTGATTTCAGAAAAAGCTCCCCATGTTGGGCCTGTTTGAAATCCCCAAATCGTTCTTTTAATACAATCAAATTCTCGTCCATCAGTACATGCAGAACAAACTCTGCATGACATGTTTGAATGAGAAACGACTTTATCACCTACTTTGAAATTTCTAACATCTTCACCAACTGCAATAACTTCTCCTGCTGCATCGGAACCAGAAACATGAGGCAATGGTACTGCAACTGGTTGTCCTCTCATTCCCCAAATATCATTATAATTCAAAGCTGCTGCTTTAACTTTGAAAACTACTTCATCAGGTTTTGGTTTTGGTTCAGAAATATCTTTTACTTTTAAAATTCGCTTATAATTGTCATCAGGCGCATATTCTTCATATACTACTGCCTTCATATTTACAGACGCTTAATTTGCCCCTAATATATTTTCGCTAATCTATTTTCGATTAATTTTGAAATCATGTTTTGGTTGTTGAACTGATTGTAGAATTTGTTTTAGTTGATCATCAGAAATTTGTGTGTTTAGTTTACCTTGTGATGCCATACCAATAAGATAATTTTCAACCATTGCAGCAAGTTCAGGTTTGACCATCTTGACGTTATTTAACCTAAGTCTTGCTTGTGGTTCAAGTAAAGTTCGCAATGCTTGTTCTTTCATTGCATTAACTTCAGCTTCGGTAGGTTCTCTTTCATTACCTTGGTTTGGGTTACTCATAAAACCACACTAGGAATATTTCTTAAGATTTGGATTTTTTACAACTAGCTCGTTTAGAATTTCTGTGGCAACTCCATCAATTTTTTTCATTCCTTGATGGGAGATAGTTCTTCCTTTTCCTTCCACTTTATCAATGTAGCCAAGTTTTTCTAGATTATGGATGGCTGTTCTAATTATGGCACCACCAGCATCTCGGTGATGATTTCCACCATATCCAACTGCTTTTACTCCCCCATACATACCCCGAAGATCTTTTACACCAATTGGACCATGAAGGTATATTTTTCTAAGAAGTGATGCACATCTTGTATACCACCAGTCATTTTTTTGTGGTGGTTTTTCTGCATGTGGACCAGTCTTGACAAATGGAATCCAGTTTGGAGTTGAGATTTCTTCGTTTTTTAGAATCTCCGATAGTTTGTTAATCAGTACATCAGCTGGTACATCGTATGCCTTTGCCATGAAAATGAAAGTTTTCAGTTCGTCTTATAAATCATTGAGCTTTGGAAATGATCTTTCTATATGTATGATTACAGAACCCGCATGTTATACGAATTGATTTTACAGAAGATCGACCCATTCTGATTCTTGCACCAACTCCTGGAGCAATAAATTTTTTACACTTTTTACAAAAGTTCATTCGTATATGATAAGGCATTCTTATTCTATATTTGGTACTAATTTTTTTTGCAAGAGTTGCCTGTCTTTGCGCTAATGATGGATTATTTCTTGAGTTTGATATAGCGTTTTGAATTAGGATTTCCATTCTTTCTAATGCAATCTGGCGTATTGCTGCTTTCATGGAAGTTAAATAATGTCTTACCCTTAAAATACAATCTTGCTTTCATTGATACTGGCCGAGTCTGCGCTTGAATTAGTTCCTAAAGAACTACAGAATCATAATTCTGTGCTTGCATATAGTAAAAAGATGGACAAAAAACCATCTAAAGTTATTTTAGATATATCTTGGCATTTTGCTGCAATGAAGGGAATCAAGAATGAGATAAAACGTGGCAGACCGGATTTGGTCCATTTTTGTCTTCTTGAATGCTGTACTATTCCTTTGTATTTTGAGAAGAAACTTCATGTTTATGTTCATACCATAGATGACAAAGTAATTTTTGTTGGCGATAATGTTCGCCTACCAAAATCTTATCATAGATTTGTTGGTTTGATTGAAAAGCTATACTCTGAGAAAAAAATAGAACTAGATGGCAAAAAATTACTTGAGATAAAAGATATGACTTTTAGTGATCTGGTTGATAAGATTGGTGCAAAAAAAGTGATTGGTTTTTCTACAAAAGGACAAACAAGTTCGTATGATAAAATTGCAGCAGATGTTGAAAGAGATTCATGTATCATTGTTGGTGGATTTTCAAAAGGACATTTTTCTGATGAAATATTAAAAAAGATCGATAATCTAGTTTCTGTTGACAAAAATCCTTTGGAAGCTCATGTAGTGATTTCTCGTCTATTATATGAGTGCGAAAAAAGAATTATTATGTAGGTTAAAGATTGGCAGTGTTAAGCGGTCGTAGTATAGTTTGGTTAGTACACTGGCCTTCCAAGCCCGTTACCCGGGTTCAAATCCCGGCGACCGCATCCTTTGTTCTAAACTGAAATAATTCCAATTGAGATCAAGTATTGAATTCCTGCGGCAAATGTTTTATCATCTATCTTTCCTTCAGACCATAAAGCGGCATTTTGTTTTACCCAGTTTGGGATTTTATCTACACTATGTTGTTTTTCAGTATGAGGTATAGATATTATTTCTTGTTGTATGAGATATTCAATTCCTTTTAGGAAATCCGTGCTACTTATTGTACCATCTACCCACCAACCAGCGTTTTTCTTAATCCAATCTGGAATGTGTATTTTAGTTTCTACTAATTGTTTATCCCCAGATTGCTCTGGCTGCATACCAAATATGTAAAGCCACGCAATACCAGACTCTGTCTTGTTTATGAGATTGCCGTATAGGATGATATCAGAGTCTTGTGATGAAAATTTTGTTTCGATAAGATTTGTTCCACGTAAACTAACACTAATTCCATTTTTTACAAATTGTGGAAAATCATTTAAGCTTCCTACTTTTTTTGCAAATGAACCATTATTAGTTTCTCCTACTGTTATTTCTTTAACAATCATTTTACCTCCAGCTTGTTCTATTAGTTGAGCAGCAAATTCTTGTTGAAGTGGATTAATTATTTTATGGGTTTTATCAGAATACGAATAATCAATTTTTTCTCCTGGTGGTTTGTTACATGTATCATCTCTCCATTTTTCAGATGACTTTATGGCATCAATCATTAGTTGCCCATGTAAAAATTCATGGTACATCATAATTTGATTTTCAATTTTTTTTATTCTTGGATCTTTTTGCACATCCTGTGTTAGATAATCAGAATTTATCTTTAATTCATTATCACAATCTATAGTTATCTTACCTTCTGAAGTTGTAACAGTACATTTCCATGTGTATGTTCCACCTGTAATTACTCCTTCCTCGTGAGTTTGAGTTTCATCAAATCTTGTTAATTTTGTTTTGATTACACTAACTACTAGGTTGTTTAGATCAGTATAATCACATGGAAAAGAAATTATCAATGGGTTTTCAAACGTCTCAAGTATCTCACTTACGTTCTTTTTTTCAACATCGAGTCTTTCAAATTCCGAAAGTAATTTTTTGTATAATTGTTGTTCCTGTGAGGTGGGAGAAACATAATCATCACCAAATACAGGAATGATATTCGCTAATAGTAATGATATAACGAGAAAGGTAGAGTATCTCAAGTATACAGAATCTCCTTTGTACAATAATTAAGAGTTAGGATTGAATTGTACTTGTTTTTTAAATTCTTCCCATGCAGGTTTTGCATTTTTATCAATGTCAATTAATCCAGCACCGCAAATGTATTCAGCTGTGCGTTGTAATACAAACTCATTTCCAAAACTGATATCAAAACTTGTGTTAAGACTCTTCATGCAACTTTCTATTGGTCTATCATATTGCCTAAACCAAGAAAGAAACTCAAATCGTGGTTCATTTTTTCTGTAAAAATCATATACTACTTTCATAAACTTTACCTGTCCATCTTTGCTTCCACCAACGAATTCTGACGTGGTCCAGCTTATTTCCATTAAAGCAAATTGTTTGTTACCTACAAGATCTAAGATTTTTTCAAGATTTTTGCCTGCTTCTTCCGGAGTTTTGTCTATTTCATTTAATACATTTACAGGAAAATATGTAAAAGCAACAAAATCTCCCTGATTAAGCTTGCCCACAAGATCTTCTTGTTGATGGTTTAACACACCGTGAAGTGAAAATGAGTTTCCAAATTTTGTGTTTGGATGTTTCTCTTTAAGTTCGTTATATACCCCTGTGAAAAATTCCTCATATTTTGTAATCTCATTTTCATGTTCACGGAAATATACATCAATTTCTCCACCTATTATCACATGATCAACAATATTATATCTTGATAAAATGTCATCAAGAACTTTGACAGTTTTTTCCTTTAGATCATCATCAAGTAGTGGCTCTCCCAACCAAGTTGGAAATGGACCAAAAACACGGTTGTTAATTATCGAAAAGTACAATGTCACTTTGAGATCATTTTGTTTGTTAAGACTCATAAGAGCATCAGGAATTTTCCAATCATATTCTCCTTGTTGCGGTTCTAGTGTAGACCAGAAAAGATAGACATTGCTTCTCCCGATTCCTGTAGATGTGGCTTCTGCATACGCATCTTTTAGTTCTGAAATGGTGGGGGTTGGAGATGGAGTAATTATGTATAAACCGAGTTTTTCATTTTTTTGCATTAGAGGAGTTTGTGTTGGTAAGAATACCATTGTGATAACAACAACTATTACACTTGCTGCTATTGCACCGCCAAGAATTTTTTTATTCAATAATGCTTTCACTAATGATTAATAGTAAAAAAGTTATGATTAATACGATTATCCAGATGTACAGCCGCTATATCCACATTCTATGCAGAGGTTACATCCTTCTGCAAAGACAAGATTGTTTTTGCATGTAGGACACAATCTTTCTTCCATTTGTTCTTGTGTAAGTTGGTTTTGTTGTAGTTTTACCTCGCTATCAGGAATCCTGATTTGTAGTGCTTTTTCAATTTGAGCTTTCAGATATGGATTAGTAACACCTTTTGCAATGTAATCTGTTAGATATGTACTGGGCACTACTTGGAATGTTTTTTGCACATTGTCACCAGTCATATGAAGAACTTGTTCATGTCTTGAACCATCTCTAAATACAGTGATTCCTTTTAGTCCAAGCTCATGTGCTAACAAATATGATGCTTTAACATCATCTGCAGTTACATCATTTGGCATATTGATTGTTTTGGCTATTGCGTTTCCAATCCATCTTTGCCATACAGCTTGTGCCATCAAGTGATCAGTCCAGTGTATATCCATAGCAGTCACAAATATTTTCTGTATCCATTCTGGAATTTCTGGAATTCCTTTAACTGATCCATAATTGTTTGCAATCTTTTCTAAGATTTGATCATTGTAGAGTCCATGTTCTTTTAGAGCAGATTCAAAGATCTTGTTAGTATAGAAAAACCTACCAACGGTAACACGTTTTTCAAATACAAGTGCAAACATTGGTTCCATTCCGTTAGAGCAATCAGCTATCATAGAAAGTGTTCCTGTAGGAGCTACTGTAGATGTAAGCACGTTTCTTATTCCATGTTTTTGGATTTTTTCAATAAGTGCATCCCAATCATAATAGTGTGCACTTTTTGGTTTTTCATAATAACCTGAAATTGGAATTTTTCTTTCAGGATATTCTGTTTTTCCGCAAAGTGGGAATGCACCTCGTGTCTTTGCTAAAGCTACACTTTCTTCCATTGAATAATAGCTCAGAGCCTCTGCTAGTTTTTCTTGGAATTCATAACCCTCTCGTGAGTTGTACGGAATTCGCAGCTTGAATAGAAGATCAGCAACACCCATCACACCAAGTCCTATTCTACGCGAATCTTTTGAGGCCTGGTCGATCTCAGGTATTGGGTAATTATTTACATCTATTACATCGTCTAGGAATCTTGTAGTCTTTCTGATTACTTCTTCATATCGTTGCCAATCAAATTCGTACTGTCCATCTGCTTTTCTTTTCACAAAGTTTGAAAGATTGATAGAGCCAAGATTACATGATTCATATGGATACAAACTTTGTTCTCCACATGGATTAGTTGCTCGTAATGGTCCACCGCGTGCTTTTGCAAATACATTGTACTTGTTAATTTGATCAAAGAAGATCAGGCCAGGTTCAGCACTCTTCCAAGCTGACAGTGCTATTAGATCAAGGAGTTGATTGGCATTTACTTCGCGTACTGGACTCTTATCACGTGGACTTCGAAGCATGTATTTTCCATCGCTAGAATTTACTAGTGCACTCCACAAGTCTTCCCACACTCCTACACTCACATTGAAGTTTTCTAAAACTCCTGCCTTTGTTTTTGCAGTAATGAACTTTTCAATATCTGGATGCCACGCTTCAATTATTCCCATGTTTGCACCTCTGCGTTTTCCTCCTTGTTTAACAACTTCGGTTACTGTGTTTATGATATTCATGAAAGAAACTGGTCCTGATGCAACACCAGATGTAGATGCAACCATATCACCTTCTTCTCTAAGATCAGAGTAATTGATTCCAACTCCTCCGCCTGACTTGAAGATTAAAGCAGCGTCTGAAGATGATTTCATTATTTGTTCCATGTCATCAGGCATTGCAAGCACGAAGCATGCAGACAGCTGTCCTAGCCTTCCACCAGCATTCATCATGGTTGGAGAGTTTGGTAGAAAGTCTTGAGATACCATCATGTCATAGTATTCTGCAATTCTTTCTGCATGGTGCTCAAATTGTTTTGCTGCAAGCATGGTGAGAAATTCTTTTATACTTACTTTCATCTGACCTTGCTTTGCCAGATCAATGTAGTGAGAGATTAATCCTCTAAAGTGCCACTTGTTAAGGTGGTATTTGCCTATCTTGAATTTGTAGTTAAAGTCATCAAGTTTGTCAAGATATTTTTTAGCATCTTCTATGTTTTGGGTTCTTCCACCGTTAACTTCAAAAATGGAATTATCTTTTAGTACATCTGCAATTCCAACCAAGACTGCAACGCGTTCAAACATCTCTCCTGGGCTTTCGATTATTTCGCCTTTGTTATTACGGAATAGATATCGTGATGCTAAGACTCGTAGGCAATTAATGTCAAATTTCTTTGATACATCGTCAAGTAATTTTGCATTTAGAACTTTCATCTTTTCTTCTCTAATCTTCCTTCGTTCGTGTCTGTAGAGTATGTAGGCTTTGGCAATTTCACCTAGTCCTTCATCTATTAAGATAGATTCAACCATATCCTGAACATCTTCTACGCTTGGTGGAGCAGATGTTGAAAATCCTTGTTTTAAGAGTCTCATCATAACTCCTTCAGCCAGTTTGTCGGCCAAGCTATGATCTGGCCTGCCACAAGCAATTAGCGCTTTGTATACTGCATTTGAGATTTTATCCTTCTGGAAATTTAATACTCGCCCATCTCTTTTTTTAACTTCGATAATCGAGTTTTCTATTTGTGCAAAGTCCGTCAAACGTCTCCCCGCAACAGTAAGAAAATATAGTATAATAAAGGTTGAGGCAAAAAATATTTTTCTAAAATTGATTTTTGCGTCAATTTTGTTGACACGGTTTCAATTTGCAAGAGTATATTAGATCGATTCAAAATGAAACAAAAAAATCCTATCATAAATTTCAGAAAAATATAATCGCATTTTTCAATTTTTTTAAAAAGATCTGGTATTAACTATAGGTAGCTACGATTATCGGCAAGTTTATGCCAATATGTATGGAGATTTGCAGGTAGGACATTTGTCGGTAATCTTTTCGTCTTTTAGACCACAATTACCACAGATAGGCACTTTTCTGATCGGCCTAAAAGATCCTACAAGTTCACTTGCTTTTTCTATTGCTTTTTTGATTCCTACCGTATCCATATCATCAGATATTTTTAGTTGGATCAATAATCCGCCATTCAACATTTTTGATATGTGATTACATTCTGCAATCTTGTCAGTCTTTAGAGTCATATTCTCTATTTCTGAAGCATTTAACATCATACCAGCACTATAGGCATCACCTTCAACGAATTGGTGAATAGACATTTTACCATATTTTTCGCCATCTAGTGTAGAGAATCTTGTAGCAGCGTCGCTTTCAGTCATGGATATGGTAATGTTATCGCCCATTTCTTTTCCCTTCTTGGCTGCAACCTCTATGGCAGTTTCAAGTACCTTGGTTATTATTTCGTTCCCAGCCTTGTTGTTTTCATAACCAAGTATGCCTAATACGGCTTCTTTTAGGCCTATTAGATTAACTACAAGCGTGACTGATCCTTTTTGCATGTACTGTGTGTTGCTTGCAAGAATTGGATTTAACCCACGCCTAGTTAGATCTGAGATGTCTTTTTTTCTAAGTGACATTGCTGCAAGTGCAGGTTTCATCAAAATTGCAAGACGTGCCCTAAAGTAAGTTTCGTCCTTATTGGATTCAAACGCAAGCCTAGGCAGGTTTATGGAGAGTGCTTGTAAGTTAATTGATGTACCAGTGTTTTTTGTATCTCCGCGTAATATTCCGTGGTTCGATAAATGACCCTTGGAGAAGATTATTTGCCCTCCTAATGTTATAATCTCAGAAAGTATATCAGAAAACTCGCTTACTTTGCCTTTTTCATAATCAATTATCAATCCAACATGTGGAAGTGGTGTTGATTTGACGTATTTCTTGTAGCCAGCAAGTATAGCACCTATGATTTTGGAATCAGAACCGAGTTGGATTCTAAATGATGCCAGTGCTGAGTTTTTGTTATATTTTGGTGCAGTTGATGTTATTGCAAACGCATTTGCAATTTTTTCTTCAACTTCTGAAAGGTTTTTTGAATATTTTTGTAAAACTGTTACTAATCCATCGATAATTACTTCTTGTGATACCTCTTTGAGAAGTAAGGATGTAAGTAATGAAAGTGATGTTGTAAGATCATCAAGTGTCTTAATCGGTGGCATCCTTGTCACTCCAAGGAATTTTCCACGTAGATCAATTCCATCTTCAAGTAGTTCTTTAATATTTACAAATATTGTATCTGGCAAGAGTGACCAGATTCCAGTATTTGTTAGGTGTATATCACCTGAAAGATGTGAATCTGCTACATCCTTTGGTAATGTGTTGAGGATAAGATGCTCCCCAAAGACTGTCTGACCAGTCTTAAAGAGTAGCCCTTCTACACCATTATGTATACCGTCAACGTTTGTAATCATTTCATGAATATCATATGCAGGAAGACCTAACCTAGCAAGCTTATGCCTGTATTCCTCATGACCGTGCTCCAAAAGAACGGCATTAACCATTTCACGAATGAGTGAAGATGTTAAGTAAGTGGTTTGAAACTTGTAGATGCGATTTTCTACCTCTTCTGTTATCTTTTGTGCTAATTCTAAGGGAAGACTACCCTCTCGTACGAGGGATTGTATTATCTTATGAGAGTTAAATTCCTCTATTGCTTCGTGCGATGTTCGTACATACATCTTTCCGCTTTCTATTATAGAACGTTCCTCGATCTGTCTTGCAAGGCTTAGAACCAGTTTCCCAAGGTTTGTTATGGTATAGCGCCTTTCAGATTTATTTAAAGCCACGAGAGATTGCCTTAACAGCTTTCTAAGGTGATATGCAAATTTCCCACTTTCCTTTTTGGATTTGAAGCCTGCAAGTGATTTAAGTTCAGAATAAGTAAGTGGTCCTTTTGAGTTTAAAATACGTAGTATATCGATCCTGTTTGGACTTGCCATAACAGAAAAGATCATTCTTACCCGCTTTGATGCTGATTGTAGAATTCCGCCACGTTTTTGATCCTCAAAATCTTCCTCTAGTTCCATAGGCATGTCTAGATAGCATCAGTAAATAAGATTTGTGACGAAATAGATCGCATAGTTACATTTTTAATCAGTTTTTTTGTACATCTACAGAAAATTCTGATGTAGAAAGAGTTTGCCCGCAAGATGGACATTTATTATTATATGGTCTTACGACTTCTTTAACAGATTTTAACATTCGCATGTTTGCTATCTTTGTACCACATTTACCACAGACAACGTCAACTGACATTTGTGATCGTTTTTTGTTAATGTTATAAAAGAACTGTTTTGTGTTTTTTTTAATCAGTTTAATAAATTTGATTTACAGTTTTTCTATCAATATACCACGTTCATCATAACCAGCAATTTTGGTTTTTGTACCAAGTGGCAGATCAGATGGGGAGTTAATATTTTTCATAAAACCAGATATTTGAAGATCTGCTCCATCTAGTTTTATTACAACCCATGCATATGGAGTGTATTTTTCATATCCTGCTGGAGGAACTGTGATAATAGTATAAGTAACAACCGTACCTTTTCCTTCGATTAAGGCATTCTCAAATCCCTTATTACCACAATTTTGGCAGAAATAGGTCGTGGCAAGGTGCAAATAACCACATTTTGTGCATTTACGGGCAAGAATCTTACCTGATTTTGCGTTATTAACGAATTCTTCTTTTGCTGACAAGTTATACACTTTTGAAGATATGTACTGCACAGCTTGCACCTGTTGCGCCAAAGTTATGTGTTAGACCAATTTTAGCATCTTTTACTGTTCTTTCTCCAGCTTTTCCTGTAAGTTGATCAAATACTTCAACTACTTGACCAATTCCAGTTGCACCAATTGGATGTCCTTTTGATTTTAGTCCTCCTGATGGATTGATCGGTATAGCACCATTTAGCTTTGTCATTCCTTGTCGTACTGCATCAACTGCTTTTCCTTTTTCAAAAAATCCCAAGTCTTCAGTATCAACTAATTCTGCAATTGTAAAACAATCATGTACTTCTGCAAAGTCAATATCTTTTGGTGTAATACCTGCCATTTTGTATGCAGCTTGAGCTGCAATTCTTGTACTTGGTATTGTTGTAATGTGTTCACGCCCTTGCAATGCAGCTGGTGATCCACCTCGACCTGATCCAATAACTTGAATGTAATCTTTTGTATGTTTTTTTGCAAATTTTTCATTACATAGGATCACTGCACTTGCACCATCAGAGAATGGACAACAATCATATAATTTGAGAGGACTGGCAACAACTGCAGATTTCATTACGTCATCAATTGTAATTTTTTTTCTTAAATGTGCTTTTGGATTTAGAAAACCATTGTCATGATTTTTTACTGCAACCATTGCAAGATCTTCTTCAGTTGCTTTGAATTCTGCCAAATAAGCTCGAGCCATAGATGCAAATAATCCTGGAAATGATGCACCAGCTCCACCTTCATAAAAGAAATCAGAACAATATGAAAAGTATGTTGTAGTCCATTCCGTTCCAGTATGAGTTACTTTTTCAACACCTGTTGCTAAAACTGTGTCATAAAATCCTGCAGCTACATTAGCATAAGCTTCTCTAAATGAAACAGAACCGCTTCCACATGCAGATTCAATTGACAATGATGGTACTTCAGGAATGCCAAGATTACTCATTATAACAGGTCCCAGGTGAACCTGTTTATCCGCAATACCAAAGACGTTTGATATGTATCCTGCTTGGATTTCTTTTGGTCCAATGCCAGCGTTCTCGATAGCTTCTACGGATGCCTGAACAGCAATGTCTGTAATGCTATCTTGTAATTTTCCATATTTTGTGCTTCCTGCACCAATAACACAGACTTTTTCCACAAATCTCGCTGACTATACTCCATATAAAAATTCTTCATTAATCCTCAATTATAAGAAGATGATTAGAACGCTATGACACTCAATGTAGAGAAATCTCTTGTTGTAAAAAATGAGATTTTAGTTTCAAGAAACTCTATTAAAATTTCAAAAAGAAAAATTGCTAAAATGAAAAATGAAATAATACAATATTATGATAAAAATGGATATCTTTCTTGGTCTGAGAAAAAAAGGAAATATGTCATACTTGGAACAAATTTGCCCAACAATGGGTTAGTGGAATGCCCAGAGTGTCATATTGGAAAATTAATAGTGATTCGATCTAGAAAAACAAAAAAAAGATTTATCGGATGTTCAAATTATTATAATGGTTGTAGAGCCTCATCTCCCTTAATACAAAGAGGTATGATTTGCACAACAAAAATTTCATGTAATACTTGTGCATGGCCAATAATTCTTTTTAGATACTCCAGAAAACAAAAATGGTCGAGACAATGTTGTAATATAAAATGTGAAAGCAAACAAATTAAAACTTAAAGTTTGTATAGATATCAGTTCTTCTATTTTTTAAAAGTGGGAGTTTTTTTCTTATTTGTTTAATTCTCTCAAGTGAAACATCTACAATTCCAATTCCTTCTTTCTTTTTCATATCTAATAGTATTTTTCCATATGGATCAACCACTAAACTTCTTCCGCAGTAAATGTTTCCAACTTGATCAGGGGCAACAACATAACAACCATTTTCAATTGCACGTGCTCTGTTTATAGTTATCCAGTGTTCTTCTTTCATCTCACCTTGTACCCAAGCTGATGGAACAACTAAAAATTCTGATCCTGCGGATGCTAATGTTCTTGACATCTCAGGAAATCTTAGATCATAACAGATCATCATTCCTATCGTACCGAGGGTCGTCTTGATAGGTTTTGAGATTTGAGAGCCAGGATACAATTTTTTAGATTCTTTCATTCCTAATGCATCATAGAGATGAATCTTGCGGTACTTTGATACAACTTTGCCTCTCTCATTGATAAGAAATGAAGTATCATAAACTCGATTTGCCATTGGGCTTTTTTCGTAAATGGTTCCTACAACTTGAATTGAATTTTGTTTTGCGCTTTTAGAAATTGTGGAAACGAATTCTCCAGTAATTGTTTCAGCTAAATTTGCTAGTTCTTTTGGTGATTGTGAAGAAGATGTGTAACACATCATAAATTCAGGAAATGCACATAATTTTGCTCCTCTTTTTGCTGCCTTATTTATGTAATCAGTTATTTTTTTTAGATTTTTGTATTTGTCAACATTAGCTTTGAATTGGACCAGAGCAATTTTTGTCATGAATCTTGTAAATTGATTTAAAATAAAAAGGTAGTTTAAAGAGGATTTCCTGCCATGTACCAATTTTCTTTTGGATTTTCCTCAAATACTACTATTACATGATTTTCTTTTGTTTTTAGAATTTCCACGGCAGATTTTGTGATAGCTTTTGCGAAATCTTCTTTTTGCTTTTCTGTCCTACCAGGATACATTGAGACTGTTATCAATGGCATAATTTGAAATAATTAGTGGTGAATTTATTCTTTTAAGATAACTCAAAATTAATTATAAATGAATTTATGCTATTGATTGCCTTTCCAACCATATCTGGTTCCATAAGTAAATTCAGATCGATGTGTTTTTTTGTAAATATAGCCACATAGGAGACCTATCAAGAAACCACCAATATGTGCTAAAAATGCAACATTTGAACCACCAACTGAACTTAAAAAAAGCGGCAATACGTTCTGAAATATGAACCAAAATGGGAGATACCACTTTGCAGATATGTGTAACATTCTCATAAAGAATCCAAAGAACATAAAAGTCGTGATTTTTGCATTGGGATATAATGCAAGATATGCACCAAGCACACCTGAAATTGCACCAGATGCACCAATAGCTGGAATGGGGCTTGATGGTCCTGACATTATATGAGCAAAACCAGCTACTAGTCCCCAGAAAAGATACAGAGCTAAATACTTTCCTCTGCCAAACCTAAACTCAATATTGTCTCCAAAAATATAGAGGAACAACATGTTACCACCCAAGTGTATTATTCCAGCATGAAGAAACATCGAACTGAAAAGCGGTGCTATAACTCCGTAATCTCTATCAATCAGTCCTTTTGTTATATCAGCTGGGACTGTTCCATATTGATGGAATAACATTGCAGCTCGTTGATTTGTAAACTCTAAGAATTCTCCGGTTGCTGCAACTTCCCAGAAAAATATTATCACATTTACTGCTATTAATGCATAAGTTAGTTTTGGTCTGTAACCTGCAGGTTTTGGATTTTCATCACGTATTGGAATCATTTAATGATTAAATTCACGTCTTAGTTTGTATAATAATATTTGTTGATTTAGACTAGACAGAAATTATTCCTATTTTGATCATGTATTGAATTCCTGATGCAAAGTCTTTATCACCAATAGAACCTTCTGACCACCACTTTGCATTATTTCTAACCCAGTCAGGAATTTTTATATCATTACTTGCTACGCCGTTTTCTGATGTAGGTATTACAATTATTCCTTGTTTTATCATGTATTGAATTCCTGATGCAAAGTCTTTATCACCAATAGAACCTTCTGACCACCACTTTGCATTATTTCTAATCCAGTCAGGAATTTTTATCTCACTTGGGACGGAAGTAATTGTAGAAGGAATCACAACATATCCTCTTGCGATGCCAGGTCTGCTTGTGTCAGTCTTTCCATTTATCGTGATTGATTTGATATCTATTTCTAGATTGTAAACGCCATTACTTTCAAAGTTGACTGATTGAGTATTTACTGCATTAATTGCGTTAAGATCTGTTTTGGAAAAGGCTGCATTGCCATTTTTGTCAAGTATTTTAAGATCATATTTTACATCGCCTGCTACTTTCTGTCCTGAAAACGCATCAAAGAAGGTAACAGTGAGATCAGTCTTTGAGTTTGTTTTTAAATCAGATGGTGACCATCCAAGTTGAGCTCTAAATCCTCCAAAGTCAGTTAATATCTCAGTAGATGTTGCAACATCTGCATTTCCTGGAGAAAGAGTGAAATCCATTGTCTTCTTGTCTGGCGAAATTGTTTTTGCCATTTCTAAAATGTCGTTTTTGTTTATTAGATAATGCAGAATTAGAGCATCTTCTTTTGAGTATGGATCTACTGCAAGCATTCTTCCTATGAGTGGAATTCCATTTACTTTTGCAGTAAATGTGGAAGTATCAGTAAATTCTTTGAATGATTTTGGAATTTGAATCTCTTCATGTACAAAGATGTTTTGATTTTCTATTCTCGACATATCCCAGTTAAATGGCATAGAAAATAAAAGGAGTTTTTTAGATTCGTCAAATTTAAAATTGTTGACCTCGTCATAGTATGAGATTATTGTGGTATCGTAAGATTTAGTTTGATATGAAATTTTCTGATGGTAGATGTCACCAACACTAAGATAGGAGTCAAATTTCGGAGCTTCTGATGGAATGAAGATATTTCTGTCATTATCTATTCCAAAGATTTCTATTGCGAAGTGATATAGTCCTCCTTCTAGAAGTATTGGTGCCTTCACACTAACCTGATCGTTTGTTGAAGTCCATCCTCCTTGAAATGGTTCATGATCACCAAAGACTTGCCACTTTCCTGGTGTGTTTGTTGGCTGAATCTTTATTGTAATTAATCCAGAATGAGAGTGGAATAGATCTCTCATTAGGAGATCGCTATTTTTTTTAACTGTAACAAAGTAGGAAGTATGTGGAATTGTCTGATTATTATTTGCGTCAAACAATCTAAGTTGTAAAAATGTGTCCTGAACAGTTTCGGAAGTAAGTATTGGAGGACTTATTTTAACAAAAAGACTTGCTTGTCTATTTCCTATAGTTGCAGGTGGTAGATTTTCCATGAAAAGACCGTCACCATGTGCTTCAAAAGGCACTACCATAGTTACAAAAGAAAGAAATACGAATCCACAGATTACTGACAGAATACTCTTGTTATAGATAAATTGCATGTGTATAAAACGAGACAGATAATTCTATTTAATTCTTAGTCACATTATTACTAATGATATAAATGATTGAGGAGTAAAAAGCAAATAAGAAAATGAATTGGAAAAAAATTTCTTTTGTTTTAGGGATATTCGTAATTGGACTAGTTTCTTATTTTTCATTAAACCTGAACTCGCAAAATAATGAAAATTTTGCATCTGCACAAAATTCGTCTATCACTATAATCACGCTTACAAGAGACAATATTTTACTTGGAGGAACAGAATATTCCATAACTCCAGATCCATTCAAATTGATTGGAACTTTGACAATCAAGGACAATTCTGCATTTGCACAAAGTTCGTCTATCACTATAATCACGCTTACAAGAGACAATATTTTACTTGGAGGAACAGAATATTCCATAACTCCAGATCCATTCAAATTGATTGGAACTTTGACAATCAAGGACAATTCTGCATTAGATTCTGAAAAAGATAAAGATGGAATTATGATAATATTAGGTGTAAAAAATGGAAATTATACAGTTACTCAAATCAAAGCATCTTCTGGGTATGATATTGACAAACTCTCAAAGATAGTAGAAGTAAAAGAATCATCAGCAGTTACAACATTTACTAACACACCTGCTGGAATCAATTCAGAAAAAACTGGTCCTATACGAAACATCACATATGCTGCAAAATTTGTATGTGGTTCTGTCTTTGGAAGTGAAGGACCACTCAGACCAGGTCATTATGATACAGATGTCAGTATCTTAAACAAACAGAACTTTCCGATCACAATATTATGGAATGTTGTTGTCAATGATGGGACAAGCTCAAATGCAGTTGTAAAAAATCTGGATGGAGAAACATCTACTGGCGTAGTATGTAAACAAATAAGAGAATTACTTGGGCTTGGAAATAATAATGAAAAGATAGTAGAGGGTTTTACCATTATACGAATACAGTTAGATTCTATGTTGGGAACTGAAAGTACTAAAGTGTTAACAAATTTTTCAGAAGATGAGATAAATCTTCTTGATGTTCAGGTATTCTATACAGCAAATGCTCTACCTACTTTACCACATGAAGTTGTTGTAGACAAGATATCATTTTATATAATTCAAGATGTAACTGGCACGATTCCAAAAGAAATGTTACGTAAACCACTTGATGTGTCCATACCATCACAACTAAATGAGATATTAAATACAGAAACCAGAATAAGGAACATTTTGGCTGAGAAGTATAGTATCCCAGATGAAGATTTGACTAAAGTTGTACTTAGAATAAAATCTGTATCTATAGGCGTAGGCGCCCTCATAGATGATCATGCCATATCATTACATGTTGTAAAGCCACAAGCAAGCTCATAATTCAAAATTTTGTTTTCTATACACATTAAAGAATAAAACTGGCAAAATTCTTATTTATAGTTAAGAGAGGATACAGTATTGAAAACTCTTCTAACATTAATTTTGTTGACTTTGGTAATATTTCCTGCATATGCTCAGGAACAATCTGAACAAAAAGTTGTGTTAACTAACAAAGGCACTTTACAAGTAGGATTGTCCACAATTCCAGCACACCCACTACCAGAAGAACAAACTAAATTAAAAATAGATTTCATAAACAAAAATACGAAAGCAGTTCAAGAACATATAGATTATTCAATAACTGTTACAAAAGAAGATACACAAGTATTTGGAATTCCATTAACTCATACTGCGATTGGTTCTGTTACAATCCCATATGAATTTCAGGAAGCTGGAGAGTACAAAGTTTCTGTTGATGTACAAGGAATATTGTTTCAACCAATTCCTACAGAAACAGCTTCATTTGCAATTACTGCTGGGAAAACATCACAACCAAAAAATGGATGCCTGATTGCTACAGCAGCATTTGGTTCTGAGCTTGCTCCACAAGTTCAGTTTCTAAGAGAATATAGAGACAATACAATAATGTCAACATCTGTTGGTTCAAGTTTCATTAATGCATTTAATGCTGCATACTATACTTTTAGCCCCTCAATAGCAGATGTAGAAAGAAATAATCCCATTTTACAAGAATTCGTCAGAGCTGGAATAACACCTCTTCTTGGAATCTTGCAAATTGCAAAACTTTCTAGTGTTGGAAGTGATGCAACCTCCGTGTTAACATCAGGTATGATGGTATCATCTCTCATTGGTGCAACCTATCTTTGGCCAGCAGGTCTTGCAATCAAATCTATCAGAGAAGTATCCAGATCCCGAATTAAAATTGCAGTGATAATAATTTTTACTTCATTAGTGTTGACATTAATTTCAGTTGCAATTGGAAATGTACAATTCATGATGGTTTCAACATCAGCATTAGTTTTGTCTTTTATAGGAGCTGGTGCCATGTTCTCATCTTGGACAATTTGGAAAATTATAGAGAAAATAAGGATCACCTTTTTATAAGACTCATTTAAATATTCACAACATGAAGTCAAAATCAATAGGTTCATTCTTTGTTGTTTTGACACTTGTAGCTGCAATTGTTGCAATTACACCAAGTGCTTTTGCTGATCATGCAAAAGTTGAGGTAAGTATAGCAGTAGGTTCATCAACACCAGGTTGTGAAGAAACAAACTCTTGTTATGATCCATATGAAGCAATAATTGATGTAGGTGGAGAAGTCACATGGAAAAACACAGACACCGCTGCACATACCGCTACAAGTGGAGATCTGACAAATGATCCTGACAATGTCGGTACTGAATTTGACAGTAGTTTATTCGGTCCAGGAAAAACATTTTCCCAAACATTTGAAGAAGCTGGAACATTTCCATACTTCTGCATGGTTCATCCATGGATGAAGGGAGTTGTAACTGCTCAAGCTGAAACGATGGAGGAGGAAGAGGAAGAAATGACAGATGAGGAAGAGACTTATGCAAATGCAATGTCATCTGACGGATCAATAAACGTAGAAATTGAATCCAGCATTCCAGAAGCAGGTGAAGAAATGTCAATACATGTAACCTTCACAGATGCAGATGGAAATGCAATAGAGCACGTCAACTATGATATAGCTGCAATGCAGAATGGATTAGATGTGATTTCTGAATCTGGTATGCATGAACATGCTGGTGAAGGAATGCACGTTACTGATGCTTTAGCATCTGACAGTCCAGTAGATGTACAAGTAACAATACTTGGCATTGGACTTCCCGATGAGGAAGCAAATTGGACAGGTCCTATAGGTGATGTGGTTTCCTTACAAGTAGTTCCAGAATTTGGTACTATTGCAGCCCTAGTGCTTGCAATAAGCATAGTAAGTATCATTGCAGTAACTGCCAAAAGTAGAGTTATTCCAAAACTCTAAATCATTATTTTCTTTTTATCATGGCAACTATCGCTAAGATTACGCCAGCTGCGCCAAGAGAAAGTCCAAATATTCCAAAATTATAAGCTGTTTCTGCACTAAAGTTACTAGAGGTTGTGTCCATTCCACCAATCTTGGATTTTAGTGAAGAAATCTCTGTTTGTAATCCAGACATAGCGTTTTTTAATGCTGCAACATCTTGATCCGATGAACCTATGGTATCAGGAAATGCAAGTAATGATTTGTCTTCTACGTCTTCAACTGTGATTTCAGAATCTATTGGAATTCCGTTAATATCTCCCTTTAACTCTATAACAAGGCTTCCTGTCCTAGTTGGAATTATTTTAGAGTGATAATGCCCTGCCTGCGGATCAGAATCTATATCAAGTGTTTTTTCCAATCCGCCAGATTTTATAGTTGCTATCAAATTTTTGAATGAATTTTTTACACCACTCTGTCCATCCGATGTGTTTTCATTTATTTCAAAAGTAATCGCATTCATAAAACCAACAAGTGGTGGTTCGTCCTGCCAACCCACTTCAATTTCAAGATTTTCCACTGTTATGGTTTTGTGTGCATAAGCTGAAGAGAATCCACTAACAAGTAGTAGCGACAAAATAAGTACAAATGAAGAAATTTTGTTCATGAATAACGTCTAACTATTACATGTTATTATCTTTGCTCAATTCTGGTACATACATAGAAGTAATCAATTGTTTAAATTATCATAACAAGATTTTGTAACTGTGAGAAAACTTCTATTCCTTATTTCTATAATTATTGTTTCTAGTATTAGCATTGGTTTAGCATATGCTCATCCATTTATAGTAACAACAGAACCTGCACAATCTTCAAACATTTCCGTAGGAATAACACAAGTAATAATTCATTATTCTGAAACAGTAGAAGTTGAATTTAGTACAATCAAAGTTCTTGATAACACTGGAAATCAAATAGACAATAAAGATACAAAATATTTTGATAGTGAAAATTCACTTATTGTTACTACACTACCATTAAGCGATGGAGTATATACAGTAACAAGTAAAGTACTTTCCAAAGTGGACGGGCATGTGGTAGATGATGCCTTTGTCTTTTCTGTAGGCAATGCAAAAATTTCATTACATTTGAAAGAAAAAACAGAGCAACCGGCAATATATCTTCCAGAAGCTGCAGCAAGGTTTCCAGGTTTGATTGGACAAGTAGTTGTGTTAGGTGCTGTTCTTTCTTCATTATTGATTTGGAGATCACTTAAAACAAAAAGGTCTATGAGAGAAAACTTTGAAGTATTACAGAAAACCCATTCTCATTTATTTTTAAAAATAACTGGCATTGGCTTGCTTTTGGTTCTGGCATCAAACATTATGATGTTGGCAGTTCAAACCATAGCTCTACAAACCACAGCACTTGAAGTAATACAGACGGGATTTGGTACAACCTGGCTTGTAAGAATGATATTTACAATAATTTTATTGGTAATATGGTTCTGGACAGAAAGAAAAGTAGTTGTTGTAAAAATTCAACAACTTCTAATTCTCGGATTCTCACTTGCATTGATCTCAACAACAACAATGTTGGGTCATGGAACAGCTAGTACACATGAACCTGCAATAGTATTAGATTATGCGCACAATCTTCTTGCTTCAGTATGGATTGGCGGAGTAATTTATGCTGCGTTTGTAATGATCCCTTCATTTTCTAAGCTAGAATCTGACAAAAAAGAACAATTTTCTCTTTTGATCATACCAAAAATTTCTAGTATGGTAATTATTGCAGTAGGAATTTTAATTATTACAGGTCCCACATTGCTTTGGTTTTTGGAAAGTAATGTAGGACTGCTTTACGATTCAACGTATGGTAAATTAATTCTTGCAAAAATTGTACTTGGTAGCATAATGGTTGCTATAGGTGGCTATAATCAATTCAGGATACAAAAGCCAGCAGAAAAAAATCTAGAATCTGGTAAAATATTTGTTTATAACAAATTTGGGAGATCACTAAAAATAGAATCAGTAGTTGGAATAGTGCTTCTTGGAGTTGTTGCATTGTTAGCAAACAGCTCCCTTCCTGCAGATGAGATACAAGAGGCACAGGCAGAGAATGTTTCATTTGGGTATCAGACATTGCAATTTTCAAGTGCAGCAAAATTCGATATCTCAATAAATCCTCTCTCAACTGGTACAAATACAGTCACAACATCCATTACATCTCTTGATGAAAAACCACTTGATGACATATTTGAGGTAATATTGAAGGTTTCAAATCCTCAGAAAGGTATTTCGCCGATAGATCTTAAATTATTACCAGTCAAATCTACAGATAATAATTCGTTAGTTACACAGTATGTTGGCAATGCAACATTTGGTTTTCCTGGAACATGGCATATAGAAATTGTATCTCTACGAAAACAAAATGCAAACGATGCAGTATCCTTTGATGTTACAATAAAACCTCGTCTTTCTGAATTACAGACAGATATAGTCGAATATAGTTTCCCAGACACAAATGTTGCACCACTCTATCCTGTATTTGATGGTAAGGACACAATATGGATAAGCGATACTGCTAAACCACGGATATGGAAATTTACTATTGTTGATAAACAACTCAAACCGTATGAATTCGATGGACAAATTTCTGTGACATTGAATATAGACAATGATGGAAAAATATGGTATACTGACACGCCAAACTCAAAGATTGGATTCTTTGATCCATTTACAGAAAAATTTGAAAACATTAATCTCCCAATAAAGTCTGTACCTGTATTTACAGAAACCGATTTTAAAAATAATATCTGGGTTGCATTAGCAGACAAAAATATATTATTAAAGTATGATCAGGACACAAAGAAATTCGAAGAGTTTAAAATTTCAGCTGCTCCACTTTCTGGACCAACTGCACTTATTTTAGACAGATCTGGGAATATCTGGTTTACTGAGGCACAGGCAGGAAAGATCGGCGTAATCAATCCAGATACTGGTAAATCCAAGGAATTTGTTCCTGAAAATTCACTAAAAGAACCTACAGCTCTGTTTTTTGATAATAATGGGGATCTCTGGATTTCTGAGCATATTGGGCCTGCCATTACCAAATTTGATACTACTCTTGAAACCTTTGAACAAATTCCAGTTTTAGATGCTAATGCTCTTCCTTTTGGAATGGCGTCAGATAATTTTGGCAATATTTGGATCGGGCAACATACTGTTGACAAATTAGGTATCTATGATCCTTACAATGATGATTTTAAAGAAATTCAGATTCCCACTCAACAATCCTTTACACAGTTTATTACCTCTGATGATAGTGGAAACATTTGGTTTGCAGAACAACGAGGTCAAAAGCTTGGAATGGTTTCCATAACAGAGATTCCAAGACAGACAATAGTTGCACAAAGCAGAGCGTTTGAGATGAAATATGCAGAGCTTGTGTCACCACTTATAGCAGCAGGCATTATTGCAACATCATTATTCTTTGTAAATAGCATCAAGGATAAAAGAAGAATTGACAGTTTAGTAGAATAAAAAAGAATAATTCAGTTCAGGTTATACTTGTTTAATATTTGGAATTATTGTTTTATTTTTTATCAAACCAGCTGATTTGATCCCAAGTGAGACAGAAAAAAATGTAATTGAGATTAATACAATCATTCCACCAGGCACTATGTTAAATGTATAAGAAGTAAGTATTCCAATTACTACTGAAGAAACTGCAAAAGTCATAGAAAGTATTGCAGTTTGTTTGAAGCCACGTGAAAACAGCATCGCAGTTACATTTGGTATAACAATTAATGAAGAAATGAGCAAAATACCTACAAGTTGCATAGAGCTTACTACTGTTATTCCAGCAATTGTAACAAGTAGATAATTCAATTTTTCAACTGGAATACCACTTACCTTCGCTTGTTCTTCATTAAATGTAGTGTAAACTAGTTGTCTATACAATAATAAAATTACAATCAAGATGGAACCTGCAAGTCCTAGGATTAGAATTGTATTTTCTAAACTAACAAGCAAAATACTTCCAAAAAGAAAGCTGAATATATCTACAGTAAATCCACCTGCTAGACTGATAAGAACAACACCCATAGCAAGACCTGACGAAAGCAAAATTGCTACAGTTGCATCTCCTGAAATTTGGAATTTTTGTCTAATCTTAGTTAGTCCAAGTGCACTTGATACAGAAACTCCAAAAGCTACCCATATTGGATAAATTCCAAGAAATAGTCCTGCAGCTACTCCGCCAAAAGCTGCATGCGCAAGGGCGTCACCAAAAAGTGAATATCTTCTAA